>OCZT010003096.1_pt1 | contig 17101 bp, 13 predicted proteins | sample 1539031 | NCBI WGS metagenome assembly OCZT01 (sample SAMEA3539308, study PRJEB22396) | soil metagenome | biome: tundra; feature: field; material: soil | place: USA | collected 2010-05 | depth 0.15 m | reverse complement strand
GAGGCGGGGGCGGTGCTGGATTCGGTGAAGGAGTCGATTGAGACGCTGGCGCCGGGGTAGTTTGTCACAGTGTGCAGATTCGTGACAGCCTGGGCATTCTTTCGAGCTGAAAACATGGGAGATAACGAGGCCATTTGCGTGCAACCAGAGGACGCCGGCTAAAGCCGACGCTGCAAGCTAAAGCTCGCGCCACCGCACAAAGGACGGTTATACTAAGACTATGCGTTTGGGTATCTTTTTTCTGGCGATTGTGCTTTATGGCTCCGACGTCACCTTGATGGAAGAGATCATCTGCAAGGTGAACGGCGACATCATCACGCGCGGCGAGATGATCCACGACAAGAAGATGCTGGAGACCGAGATGCGGCAGCAGGGGCTGACCGGCGCGCGGCTCAACGAGCAGTTGAACGATTCCCAGCGGAACATTTTGCGCGAAAAGATCGATCAACTGCTGCTGGTTCAGAAGGCGAAAGAACTGGACATCAAGGTGGATAGCGAACTGAACAAGCAGATTCTCGATATCCAGCGGAATACGAAGATCGTCGATCCGGAAAAATTTCAGGAGTACGTACATCAGCAGACGGGCGTGCCGTTCGAAGATTACAAGGCCGAGCTGAAGAACAACCTGCTGCGGGAAAAAGTGGTGCGCGAGGAAATTTCGCGCAAGATCCTGTTCAAGAAAGAAGAACTGGAAGCGTACTACAACGCGCACAAGGACGAGTTCATGCGGCAGGAGCGGGTGTTCCTACGCGACATTTTTATTTCGACCGAGGGGAAAGATGCGGCGGGTGTGGCCGCGGCGGAGAAGAAGGCTCGGGATCTGGTGACGAGGGCGCGCAAAGGGGAGCGGTTCGCGGATATGGCGCAGGCGAACTCCGACGGGCAGAACGCGGCGCAGGGAGGCGAGATGCCGGCGCTGGAAAAGAAGGACCTGCTGGACGAGATCGTCAAGGCGGCCTGGAACCAGTCGCGCGGCTATGTGACCGATCCGATCAAAATCGAGGGTAAGGGATTCGAGATTTTCAAGGTGGAGGAGCACCAAAAAGCCGGGCTGGCGGAATTTGAAGAAGTGCAGTCCGAGGTGCAGGACAGGCTGTTCCGCCCCAAGATGCAGCCGGCGTTGCGGGAGTACATGACCAAGCTTCGCGCGGTGGCGTTTCTGGAAATCAAGACGAGTTGGGAAGACACGGGGGCGGCACCCGGCAAAAATACCGCATGGAGCGATCCGGCCCAACTGAAACCGGAGACCGTGACGAAGGAAGAAGTCGCGGCGCGAGGGCATCGCAGAAAGCTGCTCGGCCTCGTCCCGATACCTGGAACGAACACCACATCCTCGGGTGTTTCGTCTTCGAAGTAGTGAATGAAGTCACCCTTCGTAATCGATTTACCGCCGGATCAGATCATCACCGGCACATTTCTGGTTCAGCATAAGGACGTCCGGCAGAAAAAATCGGGCGACCTTTATCTTTCCGTCACGCTGGCCGACCGCACGGGCGAAATCGACGCCAAGATGTGGGACAACGCGGCCGAGGCGATTGAGACCTTCGCGCAGGACGACTTCGTGCGCGTAAAGGGTCTCATGCAGGTCTTTCAGAACCGGCCGCAGCTCACGTTGCACAAGATTCAGCCGGTGGCGGAAACGGAAATCGACGTCGCGGATTATTTTCCGGCATCGAAACGCGATCGGGACGAAATGTTCCGGGAGCTACAGGGCTGGATCGCATCGATGGCGAATCCGCACCTGAAGGCGCTGCTGGAAGCAACGTTCGCCGACGAGGAAATCGCCAAGGCTTACCGCACGGCACCGGCGGCGAAGGCGATTCATCATGCCTGGATCGGGGGAATGATCGAGCACGTTCTTTCGCTGTGCACGCTGGCGAAGTTCACGGCGGCGCACTACGCGAATATCGACTTCGACCTGCTGTTGGCGGGCGTGATTTTGCACGACATCGGAAAAATCAGCGAGCTGAAGTATGCGAGGAGTTTCAGCTACTCGACCGAAGGGCAGTTGCTGGGGCACATTTCGATCGGCCTGAGGATGATGGAAGAGAAGCTGCGGCTGGTGCCGGATTTTCCGCCAAAGCTGCGCGACCTGCTGCTGCACCTGATCGTGAGCCATCACGGGGAGCTGGCGTTCGGATCGCCAAAGGTGCCTCTGTTTCCGGAGGCGCTGCTGCTTCATCATCTGGATAATCTGGATTCGAAGATGGAGTGCATGCGGGGCTTGATCGAGCGGGACAGGCAGATTGAGGGCGTGTGGACGGGGTACAGTTCGGCGCTGGACCGGACGGTGTTGAAGAAGGATAAGTTTTTGAGCGACTGTCCGCTCCCCGACGGTCGCGGTTCCCTGGAGCATACGGGGAACGAGCGGGCGAAGGGCGAGCAAAAGAAGACTGAGCGGAAGGATCCTTCCGCGTCGCCGTTCGCTTCCAAGCTGAAAGATGCGCTGAAAGACTGAGCTATGCGACGCCCGGCTCCTCAGCGCGACATGCCTCCGCCGTTGGAGCTTGAGTGTCTGAAAGCGCTGTGGGGAATTGGCGAGGGCACGGTGCGCGATGTGCGCGACGCGATGGTGGGTAATCGCAACCTGGCGTACACGACGGTCATGACGGTGCTGGATCGGCTGGAGAAACGTGGAGGAGTATCGCGCAAGAAGCAGGGGCGATCGTTCGTCTATATCCCGAAGCTGAGCCGCGAGGAGCTACGGAAGTTCGCGGTGAAGGAAGTGGTGGACCGGTTCTTCGATGGGTCGGTGGAAGCGCTTTCGCGCTTCCTGAAGAGCAGCCAGCAGCCAGCAGCCAGTAGCCAGAATGAAGGCATGGACGCTTCGCTGTTGTAGTATCCCCTCCATGACTGTCGGGGTTCCATTTGCTGCGCGGGGGCCTTATTGTAGAGACGCGGCGATTTCTTCACCAAGCGCCAGCGACGCGGTTGCGCCGGGGCTGGGGGCATTCACTACGTGGAGTTCGCCGGGGCCTTCGACGAAATGAAAATCCTCGACGAACGATCCGTCGGGCGACATGGCCTGGGCGCGCACGCCGGCGCCGCCGGTGGTGAGGTCGTCGGGGCGAATATCAGGAACAAGGCGCTGAAGCGACGCGCAGAATAATGCGCGGCTGAAGGATCGGCGCGTTTCATCCCAGCACATTTTTGGATATTTGGCGAGGAATCGCCAGAGGCCGTTGAAGGCGATGGCGTCGAGAATATCGCGCGGGTTGATGTCGGTTTTCGAATAGCCTTCGCGGGCCAGCGCGAGCACGGCGTTGGGTCCGGCCTCGACACCGCCGTGAATCAGGCGGGTGAAGTGGACGCCGAGAAAAGGAAATTTCGGATCGGGGACGGGATAGATCAGATGGCGGACGAGGTGCTGGCGCTCCGGGCGGATCTTGTAGTATTCGCCGCGAAAAGGCACGATGCGGACGGTCCGGTGGGCACCGGTGAGGGCGGCGACACGGTCGGATTGCAATCCGGCGCAGGTGACGATGCGCGCGCATTCGCGATCGCCGGCCGTGGAGTGGACCCGCCAGACGCCGTTTTTTCGGGCGATGGCGGTGACGCGCGCGGAGGTGACCACTTCCCCGCCCTGATCGCGGATGAGGGCGGCCAGGGTTTCGCAGACTCGCAAGTAATCGACGATGCCTTCCTGGGGAACGCGGATGGCGGCGATGCCGGCGGCGTGAGGCTCGATCTCACGCAGTTCGTCGCCGGTAAGCATTTGGAGGCCTTCAAGGCCGTTTTGGGTGCCGCGTTCAAACAGGGCGTGAAGGCGGGGGAGTTCGTCATCGGAGGTGGCGACGACGATTTTTCCGCAGATTTCGTGAGGGATGGAGTGTTCGCGGCAGAAGTCGACCATCTGGCGGATGCCGGTGACGGCGAGACGGGCTTTCTTTGAGCCGGGCTTGTAATAGAGTCCGGAATGGAGGACGCCGCTGTTGTGACCGCTCTGATGGCGGCAGACAGAGGACTCTTTTTCGAGGACGGTGACGCGGGCGTCGGGGAAGCGCTGGCCGAGGCGCCAAGCGGTGGCGAGGCCGATGATGCCGCCGCCGACGACTACGATTTGCTCAGTCATTTTCTTTCACGGTCGACACTCGCGAATTGTTCGGCCACCAAGGTAGCCCCACGCCGACGCATGGGGCTGGACCGAGTGGGATAGAGCCGCGTGCGATAGGGCTGGGCACACGATGTTGTTGCGGGACACTCGTTATTATAAGAGACATGTTGATCGTCATGAAGGCGCAGGCGACCAAGGCCGATATCGATCGAGTGCGGGAGCGGATCGAGGGCCTGGGATTTCGCGCGCACATCATGCCCGGCGCGCAGAAGACCGCTATCGGCATCACGGGGAATCCGAAGCCGGTGGATGCGGTGGAGTTCGAGGCGATGCCGGGCGTGGCGGAGGCGATTCGCGTCTCGAAGCCTTACAAACTGGTGAGCCGCGAGGTGAGGCACGAGAACTCGATCATTCACGTCCACGGGGTCCCGGTGGGCGGAAGGGAGCCGATGTTCTGCGGGGGGCCGTGTTCGGTGGAAGGGCGCGAGCAGATTCTGGAAGCGGCGCACGCGGTGAAAAAGGCCGGAGGGCAGTTGCTGCGCGGAGGCGCGTACAAGCCCCGCACGTCGCCTTATTCGTTCCAGGGCCTGGGCGAAGAGGGGCTGCAACTACTGGCGGAAGCGCGCGAGGCGACGGGGTTGGGGATTGTGACGGAGGCGATCGACGTCGAAACGTTCGACCTGGTGGAGAAGTACACGGACTGCATCCAGATCGGGGCGCGGAACATGCAGAATTATTCGCTGCTGAAGCGCGCGGGGAAAGCTCGCAAACCGGTGCTACTGAAACGCGGCATGTCGGCAACGCTGGAAGAATTTCTGATGGCTGCCGAGTATATTCTTTCCGAAGGCAACTACGAAGTGATTCTGTGCGAGCGCGGGGTGCGCACGTTTGCCGATCATACGCGGAACACACTGGACTTGAGCATTGTTCCGGCGGTGCAGAAGTTGAGCCACCTGCCGGTGGTCGTCGATCCGAGCCATGGGACAGGCAAGCGCGACAGCGTTCATCCGATGGCGCTGGCCGGAATCGCGGCGGGGGCATCGGGCCTGCTGGTGGAGGTGCATCCGCAACCGGATCGCGCGTGGTCGGATGGAGCGCAGACGGTTTATCCGCATCAGTTTGCGGAGATCGTGGCCGACGCGAAGGCGATTGCGGAGCTGCTGGCTTCGCGGCGGCGGGCGCCGGTTTAAGGCAGAGCCGCCTCAAAAGGCGGCTGCAGCCAAGGATTGGCCGCCCTACAAAACACTACAGCAAGTCGGAGGGGAAAATACCCTGATCGGGGTATGGGTCTGGTGGACCCGCTTCTCTATCCTCGAACTAGACGCATGAAGCGCATAGGCGGGGTTTTGCTGATGATCGGGCTGGCCTCGTGTTCCAAACATGAGGAGGAAGCGCAAGAGGCGCCTACGGTCTCGGTGGTGAAGGCTTCCGTCGGCGACCTTGCGCGCGACATTGTGCTGACTGCGGAGTTCAAGCCGTTTCAGTCCATCGACGTGATGTCGAAGGTCGCGGGCTATGTGAAGTCGATCAACGTCGATGTCGGGTCACGGGTGCAGGCGGGACAACTGCTGGCGACGCTGGAAATCCCCGAGATGGCGGACGATCTGGCTCGGGCGAAGGCGATGGTCGAACGCAGCCAGGCGGAGGTTACGCGCGCAAGAGACGACTTGCAACGCGCGCAATCGGTGAGGGACATCGCACATCTGACGTATTCGCGCCTCGAGAACGTTTCGAAGGCACAACCGGGACTGGTGGCGCAGCAGGAGATCGACGACGCGCAGAGCAAGGATCAGGTGGCAGACGCCCAGATCGCCGCGGCGCAATCGGCACTGTCGGCCGCGCAGCAGCAGGTGCACGTAAGCAACGCGGAACTGGCGCGCGTCAACACGATGTTCAATTACACGCGCGTTACGGCGCCTTTCGCGGGCGTGATTACGAAACGCTTCGCCGATACGGGATCGATGATCCAGGCGGGCACGGCATCGAATACGCAGGCCATGCCGGTGGTGCAACTGGCGGAGAATACGCTGTTGCGCCTGGTGCTGCCGGTTCCCGAATCGGCGGTGGCGACGGTGCATGTCGGGCAGCAGGTGGAGGTGCGAGTGCCGACGTTGAAGCGGAGCTTCAAGGGAAAAGTTTCGCGATTCGCCGATTCGCTGGCGCTGGATACCAGGACGATGCACACCGAGGTGGACGTTCCGAATCCGGACTGGGTGCTGATCCCGGGGATGTACGCGGAGGTGAACCTGGGGCTCGACCGGAGGGATCACGTGCTGACGATTCCAATCACCGCCGTGCATGACGGACGGGCGTATGTCGTCACGGCGGACAATCGTGTCGAGATTCGCACGATCGAGACGGGCCTGCAGACGGCGGACAAGATCGAGATTCGATCGGGGTTGACGGAAAACGAAATGGTCGTGGTCGGCAACACTGCCGGGTTGCGGGTGGGAGCGGCCGTGACTCCGAAGCTAAGTCAGGGTTCCTGAGATGCCAGAGTTTGCGATTCGCAATCCATTTTTCGTCCTGGTAGTGTGCCTGATCATCGCCGTGGTGGGCGTGACGAGCGTGGTGCAGATGCCGGTGGATATGTTTCCGGCGATCAACATTCCGGTAGTGGTCGTCGCGACGTTTTACTCGGGCATGCCTCCAGAACAGATCGAGACGGACATCACGAGCCGGTTCGAGCGCTTCTTCACGCTGGGCAGCGGGATCGAGCACATGGAATCCCGATCGCTGCCGGGCGTCAGCATCATCAAGGTCTACTTTCAGCCCGGCACGAATCCGGATTCGGCAGTCACGACGATTTCGAATCTTGCGATGGCGCAGTTGCGCAGGCTGCCGCCGGGCACGCTGCCGCCTGTGGTGCTGAAGTTCGACGCGTCAAGTTTGCCGGTTTGCCTGGTGACATTCAAGGGCGAGGGATTTACCGAAGCGAGGCTGCGCGACCTGGCGCAGTTTCAAGTGCGCAACCAGATCGCCGTCGTTCCGGGAGCGAGCGTGCCGCAGCCGTTCGGCGGGAAGTACCGCCAGATCATGGTGTACACCGATCCGTACAAGCTGGAGAGCCATCAGATGAGTTTGATGGACGTAGTGCGGGCGATCAATTCGGCGAACCTGATTCTCCCGGCGGGGGACGTGCAGATAGGACCGCTGGATTACAACATCTACACCAACAGCCAGCTCAGCACGATCGAAGATATCGATCAACTGCCAGTGAAGATGTCCGGACAATCGCCGGTGCGGGTGGGGGATATCGGTTACAGCGAGGACGCGAACACAATTCAGACCAATCTCGTGCGCGTAGACGGGCAGAAATCGGTCTACATTCCGGTGATGAAGCAGGGCGGCGACACGAATACGATCGCCGTCGTCGACGGGGTGAAGCAAAAGCTCCAGCATCTTTTTGACGCCCCCAAGGAACTGATCACGCGCGTGGTTTTCGACCAGTCGGTGTTTGTAAAACAGGCCATCGAGACGCTACTGCATGAAGGCGCGATTGGACTGTTGCTGACGTCGGTGATGATCCTGGTGTTTCTGGGGAGCGTGCGGGCCACGGTCGCGGTGTTCTTTTCCATTCCGCTGTTGGCGCTCGCGGCGTTGATCGCGCTTTCGATCGGTGGGAGCTCCATCAACAGCATGTTGCTGGGGGGACTGGCGCTGGCGTTTTCGCGGCTGATCGACAACTCGGTAGTGGTGCTCGAAAACATCTACCGGCATCTGGAGTTCGGCGAGGAACGAATGGTCGCCGCGCGCAAAGGTGGACAGGAAGTGGCGCTGCCCGTTCTGGCGTCGACGCTGACCACCATCGTGGTGTTTTTCCCGGTGACGATGCTGTTCGGGGTGAGCAAATATCTCTTCTCCGCATTGGCGCTGGCGGTGGTTCTCTCGCTGATCGCTTCGTATGTGGTCGCGATGTCGGTGGTGCCGCTGTTTTGTTCGCGATTCATCGGGGGACATCATGCATTGGAGGGATCGGGCGATCCTCTCGACCGGTTCAACGCCTGGTTCAACCCTAAGTTCGAGTCGTTTCTGAACGGCTACGACTGGGTGATCGCCAGAGTGCTGAAACGTCCGGTGACGGTTCTGTTTTTGCTCGCCGGGCTGATTGTGGTGAGCCTGTTCCTGTTTCCACTGCTGGATTATTCGTTTTTTCCGCGAACCGATCCGGGGCAGTTCGTGATGAACGTCAAATTCCCATCCGGCACGCGGATCGGGCGGACGGACGAGGGCATCGCACGGATCGAAGAGTTGGTGCGGAAAACCGTTTCGAAGGAAGATCTGGGAATGATCGTGTCGAACATCGGCTCGACGCCCGATTTCTCGGCGATCTACACCAGCAATTCCGGCATGCATTCAGCGACGGTGCAGGTGAGTTTGAAGGAAGGGCACAAGACGGGCAGTTATGAATACATGGCGCGGGTGCGGAGACGGCTGGGCGAAGAGATACCGGAGGCGACCGCATACTTTCAATCTGGAGGCCTGATCGACGCGGTGTTGAGCCTGGGCATGGCGGCGCCCATCGACGTGCAGGTGGCGGGGTCGAATCTGAAGACGGACTATCGAACCGCGTCCGATCTGGCCAATGAAATTCGCAAGATCAAGAACGTAAGCGATGTTTACATTCCACAGGACCTGGATTATCCGGCCCTCAAGCTGGACATCGACCGGACGCGCGCGCTGGAACTGGGGTTGAGCCAGCAGGAAGTGGTGGACGACATCATTACGGCGCTGACGTCGAATACGATGATCGCGCCCAGTTTCTGGATCGACCCGAAGACGGGCAACGATTACATGCTGACAGCGCAGTATCCGGAGACGCAGATTCGCACGCTGGACGATCTGCGCGCGATTCCGATTCGCGGCGAGCATCTGCGGGATTCGACGCGATTGGACGCGGTTTCAAAGATCAGCCGCATCGATTCGCCAACCGAGGTGGACCACTACGCGATCCGGCGCACGATCGACATTTACGTGCAGCCGCAGGGCGAGGATCTGGGCCGCATTGCAACGGCGATCGACAAGCTGACGGCGAAGACCACGATACCGGAAGGCGTATCGGTCACGCTGCTGGGGTTGGTGCAAGGGATGCGGCAGAGCTTCCGCAGTTTTGCACTGGGCCTGACGCTTTCGGTGGTGCTGCTGTATTTGATCCTGGTGGCGCAGTTCAAATCGTTCCTCGATCCGGTGCTCATTCTGACGGCGGTGCCGCCGGGCTTGACGGGCGCGTTGTTAATCCTCTATCTGACCGGCACGACGATGAACGTGATGTCGCTGATGGGCCTGATGATCCTGATCGGCATGACGGTCTCCGACAGCATTCTGATCGTCGAGTTCACACGGCACCTGCGCGAGGACGGGATGACGGTGCGCGAGGCGGTTGCCACCGCGGCGCGGGTCAGACTACGTCCCGTGCTGATGACTTCGCTCGCGACGATTATCGGATTGCTGCCAATGGCGCTGAAACTGGGCGAAGGCAGCGAAGCGTACGCGCCGCTGGCGCGATCCGTGTTGGGCGGTATGAGCATTTCGCTGATGATGACCGTGATCATGGTGCCCGCGGCGTACTTCGTCGCGTACCGCAAGGAGGATGCGTGAGACGCGCGATACTGATTTCGCTACTGGCGTGTTCGGTTCACGCGCAAGACGCGATGCATCTCACGCTGGCCGACGCGCGCAGGCTGGCGATCGAGAACAATCCTCAATTCAGCTCGGCGCGGCTTACGGCATCGGCCGCGCACCAGGTAGCGCCGCAGTATCGCTCGAATTTGCTACCTTCGCTCACGGGGCTGGTGACAGGCGTCGGCGCCGATTCGGGATCGCGGCTGGCCGCAGGCGCGCTAAACAACCCAACCGTGTACAGCCGCCTGGCTTCGGGCGTCGCGGCCAGCCAGCTCCTTAGCGATTTTGGAAGAACCAGGAGCTTGATAGCATCCTCCGATCTTCACGCGCAGGCGCAGGATCAGACTACCGAGGCGACACGCGCGGACATTCTGCTCGCCACATCGCGCGCTTACTTCGCGGTGCTGCGGGCGCAGGCTGTGCTGACCGTGGCGCAACAGACGGTAAAGGCGCGCCAACTGGTCTCCGATCAGGTGACCGCGCTTGCGGAGAATAAGCTGAAGTCGACGCTCGATGTGAGCTTCGCCAACGTGAACCTGGCGGATTCACGGCTGCTGCTCTCGCAGGCGCGCAACGATCTGGCATCGGCGAAGGCGGAACTGGCGGCGGCGATGGGGCTGCCGCGCCAAGCGGATTTCGTGTTGGCCGAAGAACCAATGCCGAGCGCACCGCCTGCGTCGGTGGATCCGCTGATTCAGGATGCTATCGCGAACCGGCCGGAGTTGAAAAGCCTGCGTCTGGAGCAGAGCTCCGCCGAACGATTCGCGAGGGCGGAGCATGCGCTTTACTATCCGACGGTGGCCGCCCTTGCCCTTGCGGGTGTGGTACCGGCGGGAGAGTCGGTCATTCCCAAGACCTATGGCGCGGCCGGTGTGAATGTCTCCATCCCGATTTTTAACGGCGGTCTGTTTAAGGCGCGCCAGAGCGAGGCCGAATTCAAAGCGCAGGCGGCGGCCAAGAATGTCGACGACGTTCAAAACCGCGTGATGCGCGACGTTCGCGTGGCGTATCTGAACGCGCAGACTGCGTACGAGCGCGTGAGTCTTACCGATCAACTGCTGCAGCAGGCGCAGCTCTCGCTCGATCTATCGCAAACGCGCTACAGCCTGGGGCTCAGCTCGATCATCGAACTGAGCCAGGCGCAACTGAATCTGACCGCGGCGCAGATTGCCAGCGCGAGCGCGCGCCTCGATTACGAGGCACAAAATGCGGCTGTCCAATACCAGATCGGTGCGTTGAAATAGCCAAGGAGGTCCGGCATGCAGAAGATTCCGCTGCTCATCGTTACCTCGCACACAGAGGACGTGGAAGAACTGAAGTCGATCCTGCGCGAAACGCCATGGGAGTTGACCGATGCGTCGCATCTGGAAGATCCGTCGGCGGCGCTGAAAGGAGCGGCGGTCCCGATCCTGCTGTTCGATCGCGACTCGGCGGGCGCATGCTGGCAGGTCACCATGAGGCGACTGATCAAAACGCGACGGGGTGTCTGCGTAGTGTTACTATCGAGCGTCGCCGACCAGTATCTGTGGGACGAGGTGGTACAGCACGGGGGGTTCGATCTTCTCACGAGGCCTTTTCGCAAGGAGCAGGTGCTCTCGACGTTGATGTTCGCTTACGCGCACTCTAAGACGCCGTGGCCGAAAGCGGCTAACTAATCACGCCTTTGCGGATCGCGTAAAGAATCAGCTCCGCGGAGCTGTGCAGGTTGAGTTTCTGGAATATGTTGCTGCGATGCGTTTCCACCGTGTAAAGGCTGAGGTGCAGCAGGCTCGCGACGTCCTTGTTTGTCTTGCCCTCGGCCAGCAATTGCAGGATTTCACGCTCCCGCGTGGTGAGCAGCTCGTAGCTGTCTTCCACGTCCTTTTCACGCATCTGCCGCATGTAATCTTCGACCAGCATTTTGCTGATGGCAGGGCTGAAAAACGCCTTTCCATCGCTGACGGCCTTGATGGCCGCAATGAGATCGTACTCCGCGGAATCCTTCAGCAAATAGGCGCGGGCGCCCGATTTGAGGGCCTTCAACACATAGCCTTCATCGGAATGCATGCTGAGGAACACGATGGCGGTATTAGGAAACTTCGCGGAGATTTGCCGGGCAGCTTCGATCCCGTTGAGAATCGGCATGGCGACGTCGAGCACCACGACGTCGGGGTGAAGCTGCTCCGCGAGCGCAACGGTCTCACGCCCGTCGCAGGCATCCGCAATCACCTCAAATCCATCCTGGCTTTCCAGAAGCAGCCGCAAGCCCTTGCGGACCACTGTATGGTCGTCGGCCAGCAAAATGCGAATCGTTTTCATGCGGCCACCGGCAGAATCACCCGCACAATCGCGCCCTCACCCGGCTCCGATTCGACGGCGAAACTGCCGCCCAAGTGACTCACGCGTTCCTCCATTCCGAGCAACCCCATGCCTCGTTCTCCCTTCGAGAGAAATCCCTTGCCGTCGTCCTGGATCGACAGATAAATGCGCCCTTCCTCCATGTGAATGGAGACCCGCACGGTGTGCGCCTGCGAGTGCTGCATGACATTATGCAACGCTTCCTGCACGATTCGATAGATGCATGTTTTTAGATTGTCACGAAGGTTCTCGGGCACTCCCTCCGCGGCGATTTTCACGCGAATGCCCGAACGCCGGGTGATTTCACGGGCCTGCCACTGCAAGGCCGGCAGCAGGCCAAGGTCGTCGAGCATGGGAGGACGCAACAGCAGCGCCATGTTGCGAACTACGACGATGGAATCCTCCACCAGCTTCTTGATCTCGGCTGCCTTCGGCTCCAGCAGCTCGGTCTTCCGAGTGCGAATCAGCAGCGACAGATTCGCCATTTCGAGGAGAACTCCGGTGAGCGATTGACCGACTTCATCGTGCAGTTCGCGGGCAATGGCCTTTCGCTCCTCTTCCTGAGCCTGAAGGAGGCGCGCCGACAGCTCCTGCAAAGCTTCGCGCGCGCTGGAGATTTCGCGATACCGCGCCGCGGTTTCCTTTTCGAGGGCGAAAATCTGGCGGATGCTGAAGGCGGCGAGCAGGAGCCCCAATCCAATGGTCAGGCCGATGGCGATCGTCAGACGCCCGCGATACCGCCGGTAGGCGGCGGCAGCGCGAAGTTCGTCGGCGCTGAGCCGAGCCGTCGCGATGGCGCCGATTTGATCGGCGATGGTCAGCATGGATGTTCGGCGCGAGAACACTTCGTCACGCAGAAAAACGTACCCGGCTTTCTGCCGTTCCTGCGGGCTCCATTCGAGCACGGGAGCGATCAGCGCACAGTAATCCTCCAACTCCCGGCGGAGCGCGTCGAACGCCGATCTTTCCTCCGCTTGCAGCAACGCCCGATAGTCGCGCAAAGAAGCGTCCATTTGAGAGCGGGCCTCACCGACCGCCGCGCGATCCTGTTGGGTTTTGCGCTGATCCGGTCCCAGCAAAAAGTCTCGAATGTAGGTGCCGGAAAGATAGATGTTCGCTCGGATGCGTTGGAGGGTCTCGGTCCGCTTCAGAAAATCGCCGCTAATTTCGTCATTCGCGGTCTGAATCTGGCGCAGGGCGCGAATGCCGTCGAATTCGGCGAAGGCCATCAAAAGAAGGAGTCCGCCAAATCCCGCGAATAAAACGGCGCGGGAGGAGATGCGCTGGCGGGTTATCGATGGAGGCAACAAACCAACATCATTATCGCGCGACGGTTTGGCCGGTGTGCGTCAAGTACTCCGAATAGGGACCCTTGAAATCGTCGACCTTGCCGTGTTCGATGTGCCAGATGCGCGTGGCCACTTCATCCACGACATCGTGATCGTGAGTGACCAGCAGGACTGTTCCATCGTACTTTTGAAGGGCGATGTTGAGAGCGTTGATCGATTCCAGATCCAAATGGTTGGTTGGTTCGTCGAGGATCAGGAAATTTGGTTTCTGAAGCATCAGGCGGCAGAAAATGATGCGCGCGGCTTCGCCGCCCGATAGCGCCTCGGTCCGTTTCAACGCATCGTCGCCGCTGAACAGCATTTGCCCGAGCACGCCACGCAATTCCTCCTGCGACGCTTTCGGATCGAACTCATGCAGCCATTCGAGCACTTTCACGCCGTGCGGAATGGACTCGGTGTGGTCCTGCGCGAAGTATCCGACCGTGACTTCGTGCCCCCAGGCGACTTCGCCGGCATCGATTGAAAACTTGCGGTCCTCATCCACGACGAAACCGGTTCCATTGCGGATGAGCGACTTCAGCATCGTCGTTTTTCCAGCGCCATTGCGGCCGATCAGCGCGATTTTTTCGCCGCGACTGATACCCGCGCTGAAGTTTTGAATCACCTTTACGTCTTCATAAGACTTCGACAGGCCCTTGATTTCGAGCGGATGCCTTCCTGAAGGCTTCAGAACTTCAAACCGAATGTAAGGGCGCGCGATATTCGAGCGAGCAAGGTCCGAAGTCTGCAATCGTTCCACTTCTTTTTTTCGCGACGTAACCTGCGACGACCGCGTGCCGGCTCCGAACCTTCGGATGAATTCGTTCAACTGCTCGATCTTCTTCTCGCGCTGGGCATTTTCGGCTTCGATGCGCGAGCGGATCTGCGTCTTGGCCAGCACCATATCGTCGTAGCCGCCGGTGTACGTGATCACGGTCTGATAATCGATGTCGGCGATGTGGGTGCAGACTTCGTTCAGAAAATGGCGATCGTGCGAGATGACGATAAGGCATCCGTCGAAACGAATCAGATAATCCTGCAGCCAGTGGACCGAATCGAGATCGAGGTTGTTGGTGGGTTCGTCCAGCAGCAGCACGCTGGGCGTGCCGAACAGGGCTTGCGCAAGCAAAACGCGCACTTTCTGTCCGCCCTGCAATTCGCCCATTTTACGCTCGTGAAGACTTTCGGGGATGTCGAGGCCGTCGAGCAGCACCGCGGCGTCGGTTTCCGCAGTGTAACCGCCCTCGTCGCCGACGATGCCCTCCAACTCGCCGAGGCGCATCCCGTCTTCATCGGTCAAGGCGCTGTGATCTTTTTCGTAGAGCTTCTCGCGCTCTTGCAGCGCATCCCACAGAGGACGGTTGCCCATGATCACGGTATCGACGACCCGGAACGCGTCGAATGCGAATTGATCCTGGCGCAGCACGCCCATTTTCTTAGGCCGTGTGACGTCGCCCTTGGATGGTTCCAACTCGCCGGTGAGGATTTTCATCAGCGTCGACTTGCCGGCGCCGTTCGGTCCAGTGATAGCGTAGCGGCGGCCGGAGAGAAAGGTGGTGGTCACCTCGTCGAACAGGATGCGGGCGCCGTAGCGCATCGAAATGTTGTTCAGCGTTAGCAAACGAGAAACCTTTGAGTGGCGGGCGCGCAGGGATCGAAAAATGCGCTACACCTCCATTTTACAACACTCCGCGCGACCGCATACCCGTGTGTATGATAAATCGAGATGCCCCGCGAGCACGCCTCTCTACTTCTGGCTCACGCTGCGGCCGATCATCCCTATGCGCAAAAGCTCGCTGCGTTTGTCGAGGCGGGCTGCGATGTGCGCTGCGATCCCGCCGAGGGCCTTCTACGTTCCGATCAGCATCTGATCGACCTTGCCGAGCAAAGTTCGGGTCCTTTGGTTTTGTTGCTGTCGAAGGATTCCTGGCCCCAGCGTCTTCCGCGTGAGCGCTGGGATCCGCTGCTGCTGGAATCTCCGCTGGCGTGTGTGCTGTTGAATGCATGTCCCTTTCCTGAACTCCTGCGCCGCCGCTCATTCTTCCACGCCCAGTGCGACAATGCCGAACGAGGTCTGAAGCGCTGGCTCTGGCGGCAACTTCGCGAACTCGGCGAAGCCACACGTTTTGAGTGGTCAGCCGATTTGGAACATCTGTATGCCACGCTGGCTGACCGTCCCGGCGTGAGGGGGGCGAGCGCGGAAGCGGCCCGGCGTTTTGCGCGCGAAGCCGCGGGTGAGTTCGATCGCGTTCTTTGGATTCCGTGCCACGGACGGAGTCTGGCCGAATGCGCAGGGGAGCTTGGCACGCAGCTCGGTTTGGTCATGGACGGGCGGGAGGCGGACAACATGCGGCGAATTTTGGAAACGATGGACGCACGAAGGTGCCTGGTGGTCCTCGATGGACCCGCGGAGCCGATCCGCGCCGCGCTCGGCGTGGAAAACCGCTGCTCGATTCTGATGACGACGGAACCGTTGGAGATCCGCGAGACGCCCCAAACCTTCGACTATGCTCTCCACTTAGTGCGGAGCCAACGGCTCGCCGAGGCGTACAATCTGCTGCAGATGCTGATGGAGGAAACCGTCGATCCAGGCGCTTGTGCGAGGGAACTGGCGTGGATTTGCGAGCACTGGGGCCGGACTGCGGAAGCGGAGCGTCTACGGCGGTTCGATCCGATGCCGGCACGCCAGATGCGGTTGTTTGAGCAAGGATAAGATCAACTCTGCGCGGGTCATGAAGAGTGGTGGGCGCGCAGGGACTCGAACCCCGGACCTCCTACGTGTGAAGCAGGCGCTCTAACCAGTCTGAGCTACGCGCCCTCTCAGTCAGTTAAGGTGAATTCGGGCGGACCCGAACAGAAACCGAAAATGCGGAACCGGCTGAACATGAAAGTAGGGTTCCCACATCTCGCGGCTCCTATCTTTCAATTATAACCGCGAAGTGTTTACACTGGAGAAGACACAATGAGGATCCATCACCTCCGCTACGACTCAAACGGGTTCTTCCTTCTCGGATTTCTGTTGCTGTCGAGCGCGTGCTCACCGGCTCCGGACATCCCTCGGCCCGCGATTGAGATTCTGTACCCGGCGGCAACGCTGGTGGGACAAGGTTTCAACATTCAACCGGACGGGTCATCGGCTCTGGCGATTAAGTGCCGGAACGCCAACGCGTCCAGCGCGATCGTCTGGGAGGGTGCGCGTCTGGTCACCACCTTTGGCGGTCCGACCGCGATCTCGGGGATTGTTCCAAAGGATCTGTTTATGCGGCCCGGGAAATATCGGATTGAGATCCTGGACGTGAAGACGAACGTAAAGTCGGATCCCGCTACCTTTGAAGTGAAATAGCGGCGCAGGGCAAGGGGCCCGCAGTCGCTTCCTACGAACGTCCAGTTGTTCCGGCCAATCGCGATGCCCCGCAACGACCGCTCTGTGTGGTTGTTATCAATCGATAGATCGCCATCCTCGCAGTAACGCGTCAGCGCGGCCCAGTTCTTCAGTGCATACGACACCGCGAGCCCGGCTTCGCTCTTCGGCAACACCCGATCGCGAATCTTCAACAGATACTCGTGCAACTGCGTGAGCACCGGCTGAGAAGCCTGCTCGCGCAATAGACGTAACTCCTCGCCCTCGACGCCCGACCGCCGCGCTCGTTTCTCCACCGCATAGAGCTGCGCGATGTAGGCCAGCACCGCGCCCATGCGCGCCGGATCGGTATCGAGCGCCCGGTGAAACTGCCGTCTCGTGTGCGCCCAGCAGGCCACC
>OCZT010003095.1_pt1 | contig 17102 bp, 11 predicted proteins | sample 1539031 | NCBI WGS metagenome assembly OCZT01 (sample SAMEA3539308, study PRJEB22396) | soil metagenome | biome: tundra; feature: field; material: soil | place: USA | collected 2010-05 | depth 0.15 m | reverse complement strand
GGACGCGCTTACCCACCTGAGCGCAGGAACCGACCAGCGCGTGCGAATCGATCATCGCGCCCTCATCGACATAGGCGCCCACGTTGATGAACATCGGCGGCATGCAAATGACCGAGGGCGCTACATAGGCGCCAGCGCGCACGGACGAGCCTCCGGGAACCACACGCACCAGGTCGCTGGCCGCGAAGTGGCGAATCGGATAGGTGTCCTTGTCAACGAACGAGAGTACACGCGGGTCTCCGCTCTCCGCCAGCTTGCCGATACGGAAGCCCAGCAGGATGCCTTGTTTCACCCATTCATTGGTGCGCCAGCGGTCGTCGGTCTTTTCGGCAGCACGAATCGTGCCCGCCGTCAGTGCATCCCGGAAGCGCAAGAAGGCTTCGCTGGCGCCGGGAAACGCAGCAGCATCCGCTCCCATCGCATAGAGAGACTCGATTTCAAGCTGGAGTTCGTGCATGGCGGGCAGTATATCTGTTACCTGCCGCCCGCTCCAGCCCGCATCAGCGCGAGCGGGCAGCGCTGGGCCTCGGCGAATAACCGCAGATCCCTCGACTCCGCTTCGCTCCGCTCGGGATGACAAAATTGAGGGAACTCATGCGGCCCATCCTTCGACAAGCTGAGGGCAGGCTCTGAAGGTGCGCCCCTTCAATGCAAAACGCCATCCCCATGGGAATGGCGTTTGCCGTTGGTGGGGTTGAAATCAGACGGCCTTGACGATGCGCATGCCGTAGAACGATCTCCACACGAAGGTAAACGACACCAGGAAGAAGGCAACCGCCAGCACGTGGCTTAGCCCCGCTCCCTGCGTCGCAGTCAATTGCACTGCCAGTTCCACCGCCAATAACCCGAATAGCGTGGTGAACTTGATGATCGGGTTCATGGCGACCGAGGACGTGTCCTTGAACGGATCGCCCACGGTGTCGCCGATCACGGTGGCATCGTGCAACGCAGTGCCTTTCTGCTTCAGTTCCACTTCCACGATCTTCTTGGCGTTGTCCCATGCGGCGCCAGCATTGGCCATGAACATCGCCTGGTACAAGCCAAACGTTGCGATGGAAATGAGATAACCGATGAAGAAGAATGGCTCGATGAACGCAAAGGACAGGGTCACGAAGAACACCGCGATGAAGATGTTGAACATGCCCCTCTGTGCATACTTGGTGCAGATCTCGACCACCTTCTTGCTGTCGCTGACCGAGGCCTTTTCCGCCCCCTCCAGCTTGATGTTGGCCTTGATGAACTCCACCGCGCGATAAGCGCCGGTGGTAACCGCCTGGGTGGAAGCGCCGGTGAACCAGTAAATGATGGCGCCGCCGCTGATGAGGCCGAGCACAAACGGAGCGTGCAGCAGCGATAGCTTGCCCACGTTTTCCGTCAGGCCATGAGTGAGCGCCATGATGATGGAGAAGATCATGGTGGTGGCTCCGACGACCGCGGTGCCGATGAGCACCGGCTTTGCCGTGGCCTTGAACGTGTTGCCGGCACCGTCGTTCTCTTCCAGAAGGTGCTTGGCGCGTTCGAAGTTCACGCTCATGTTGTAGTCTTTCTGCAACTCGCCCTTGATGTTCGGAATGGTCTCAATCAGAGACAGCTCGTATACCGATTGCGCGTTGTCGGTCACCGGACCGTAGGAATCCACGGCGATGGTTACCGGTCCCATGCCGAGGAAGCCGAAGGCGACCAGGCCGAAGGCGAATACCGCGGGAGCCAGCATCAGCTCTGCGAGCCCGAACTGGCTGACGTACGACCCTATCGCCATCAGGGTCACCATGGTGAAGCCGAGGTAGTAGCAGGAAAAATTACCGGCCACGAAACCCGACAGAATGCCCAGCGACGCGCCGCCCTCGTCGGCTGAGGTCACCACTTCTCTCACGTGTCGCGACTCCATCGAGGTGAATACCTTCACCAGTTCAGGAATCACGGCGCCGGCCAGCGTTCCGCAGGAGATGATGGTTCCGAGCTTCCACCATTGCGTAGAGTCGCCGCCCAATATAGGCACGATTAGGTACGACACGATATAGGTCAGGGCGATGGAGATGATCGAAGTGAGCCACACCAGCGAAGTAAGAGGCGCTTCGAAGTTCATATCGTCGGCGTTGGCGTAACGAGCTTTGGCAACCGCTGCGTTCAGGAAGTACGCCACGGTGCTGGAAACCAGCATCATGATGCGCATGATGAAGATCCAAACCAGCAACTGGACCTGGACTTTGGGGTCCCTCACGGCCAGCAAGATGAATGTGATCAGCGCAACTCCGGTTACGCCATACGTCTCGAATCCGTCGGCGCTGGGACCAACTGAGTCGCCCGCATTGTCGCCGGTACAGTCGGCGATGACGCCCGGATTACGCGCATCGTCTTCTTTGATCTTGAAGACGATCTTCATCAGGTCGGAGCCGATGTCGGCAATCTTGGTGAAGATGCCGCCGGCGATACGCAGCGCCGCCGCACCCAGCGATTCGCCGATGGCGAAGCCGATGAAGCACTGCCCGGCGTAATCAGCCGGAACGAACAGCAGGATGCAGAGCATGATGAGCAGCTCGACCGAGATCAGCATCATGCCGATGCTCATTCCCGCCTTGAGGGGAATGGCATAGATGGGGTACGGTTTGCCGCGCAGTCCGGCAAAGGCGGTGCGCGAGTTGGCGAAGGTATTCACGCGAATGCCGAACCACGCTACCCCATAGCTGCCCGCGATTCCGAGAAGACTGAAGGCCAAAATGACCGGAACGGTAACGCCGATCGGCTTGCCGGGTACGGGAGCCAGCCATCCGAAATAGGCGACGATAACGACCGCAATGAAGGCCCAAAGGATGAGGATGAACTTGCCTTGCGTGATCAGGTAGGTCTTGCAGGTCTCGTAAATGAGTTCGGAGATCTCGCGCATGGAGCGGTGGACCGGCAGGTTCTTGAGCTGCATGTAAATCGACAGTCCGAACAGCAGTCCGAAGAAGCAGAAGAGTATTCCGATCAAAAGTATTTTGTGGCCATCGATGCCGAGGAAGCTGACCGAGGACAAATCGGGTAGCCGCAGGCTGGCCTCTCCGGCAGCCTCGGGTTGGGCAAAGGCAGCCGTAGCGTTCAGCGTTAGGAGAGTCAGCGTCGCACTCAGGAGCTTGATCGCGCTTCTGAAAGGGACGTGTGCCGGTGACAGCCGCCGCAGGGGCGCGAGCCAGGTGTGCATATGATTCCTCCAAGGGGTTGCGCCCGTTTGGTGTGGGACGCACCCATAAAATGACGTTAGGTTTGTTCCGCGCTTCCGCGATCCATCGCAGACAGCGTTTCCATGAGATCGATTACCGCCCAACAGATCAGGCGTACAAGGCTGTAGCTCGCGTCTTCGCAGATCGCCAGAAAAAACCATGCATGGACCTGCTGGAATCCCGGAAACGCGCTTCCACTTCAAGACAGAAGTGTTGAGGTTTGGCCGCGTCGGGAACACTTGCACCCATTCGTGTGCATTTTGAGGCACACCACAGGCGCAGCACAAAGGGCGAGTCTTTATAGCATGTTGAGTAAAGCGGGGTCAATGACCCGTAGGTCAAACAGCGGTGTTCTGCCCGTTCATTTCACGGACGATACACTCCGCGGTCAGCCCTTAGGGAAGGCTGGGTTCTTGCGCCGGAGCAGCCGACTGCCGTTTCGGCGGAGTGCGCAATTGCTCACGGGTGAAGGTTCCGCCACAGGTCCCGCAGTGCCATTGCACCCGCGCAACTGGCACTGAATGGGCCGCCTGCTGAGGCTGCCACACTTTCGACAATTCGCCTCCACAGCTAGGGCAGATCATGATAATGGCATTTCATTTCTGCTGACCGGGAGGATGCTGACCTTCGATCCCAAGCCGCCTTCCTCGGTGATGCCAAGGACTTTTCTGGCGTGTTGCTTCGCCTTTTCTTCGGTGCGAAACCTCTTGGGGTGATGGGGCTTGGGCGTTCCGGCCGGAAACTCAACACGGTAATAAGTCATGTCTTATTATCTCACTAAACGAGGTCGAATGCCGTTAATTCGGAGCGCGAAACCCGCTCGTAACAGTCCGCCATCGGCAGTCGGCTCTCGCCTTACGGCGTCATTCCTAATTGCCAGAACAGAAACGAATAGATGTCCGTCCACTCTTCCACCTGCTTCGAGATGGGCTTGCCTGCGCCATGTCCAGCCTTCGGCTCGATCCGTAGCAGAATCGGATTTGGGCCGCCGTTGTCCGCCTGAAGCAGAGCCGTCATCTTCTTGGCGTGCATGGGATCGACGCGCGTGTCGGTGTCGGCGGTCATAAACAGGACGGCCGGATAGACAGCGCCATCCTTGACGTGGTGATATGGCGAGTAGGCGTACAGCCACTCGAACTGCTTCGGATCCTGCGAGGAACCGTACTCCGGGATCCACAGCTTGGCGATCTGGAAGTTCTGGTAGCGCAGCATGTCGAGCAGCGGCACCTGGCAAATGACGGCGCGAAAGAGGTCTGGCCGTTGCGTGAGCGCCGCGCCCATCAGCAACCCGCCATTGCTGCCGCCGCGAATGGCCAGGTGCTCTTTGTCGGTGTATCCCTCTTTCTCCAGATACTCGGCTGCGGCGACGAAATCGTCGAAGACATTCTGCTTTTTGTCGAGCATCCCGGCGCGATGCCATCCTTCGCCAAACTCGGAGCCGCCGCGCAGGTTTGCCATGGCGAATACGCCGTCATGATCGAGCCAGGGGAAGAGTACCTTGTTGAATTCCGGCGTCACGCTGACGTTGAAGCCGCCATAGGCGGTCAGCATCGCCGGGTTGTGGCCGGTGAGTTTCAGTCCCTTACGCATGACAAGGAACATTGGCACCCGCGTGCCGTCCTTCGAGGTGTACCATACCTGCCGGGTTTCGTAGATGTTGGTGTCGATGCCGGTTGGCACGGAATCCCACAGGGTGCTCTTCGCCGTCTGAATGTCGAAACGGTAGATCGTCGTGAGTACCGTGAACGAGGTAAAGAGGTAGAACGCGCTGGTACTGTCGTAATCGCCGCCGATGTCGACGATCGTGCCGAGGGTCGGGAGTTCTACTTCACCTAGCGGCTTGCCTCCGGTGGTGAAGCGCCGTAGCAGTGAGTGCGCGTTCTGCTCGTAGAGTACGAACAGTTGTCCACCAATGATGTGCAGTTCCTTGAGCACCGCGTCAGATTGCGGTATGATCTCGCGCCAGTGTTCGCGCGCCGGCGCCGTTACCGGAGCCTTGAAGACGCGAAAGTGTGGGCCATCTTCGTTGGTCAGGATGTAGAGATCGCCGTCGTACGCCTGCGCAAAGTAGAGGAAGTCCTTGCCAGTGGTGATGCGGACCGCTGGCGTGTGTGCCTGCAAGTCCTTGAGGAAGAGTTCACTCTTGGTCCAGCCCTGATCGACCATGATGCTGAGCCAGCGGCCATCATTCGATAAGGTTACGTTCGGCCAATCCTGCGGGTCGCGCCCTTCACCGAAAATGAGCGGGTCCTTCAGGGGATCGCCGCCTAGCGGATGATAGAAGACGTGCCGGTTGTACACCTCCTGGCCCTCTACCACTTCGCCCTTCTTGGGATAACGCGTGTAATAGAAGCCGCTGTTATCGGGCTTCCACGCGATGCTGGCCGCGCGCGTGCGTTCGATGGTGTCGGGCAGCAGCTTCTTGTTGGCGGTCTCGATGACGTGCAGCGTGCTCATCTCGGAGCCACTCTCGGAGGTGCCGTAAGCGACATACTTGCCGTCGTGCGAGGTCTGCCACCAGTCGAGCGCCACCGTCCCATCCTTGGAAAGCTGGTTGGCGTCCACCAACACCTCGTCTTTGCCGTCCACGTGTTTACGGACGTAGAGGACGGGCTGGTTCTGCTTGCCTTCACGGCGGGTGTGGAAGTAAAACTCCCCGCCAACCGCTGTCTCGCCGAGGTTGCCGATTTCGAGCAGTTGCTCGATGCGATCGTGCAACTTGTCACGGCCGGGCAGCCTGTCGAGGATGCTGCGCGTGTAAGCCAACTGCTCGCCAACCCAGCGCTGGGTCTCTGCACTGCTGCCGTCTTCGAGCCAGCGGTACGGGTCGACAATTTTGGTGCCGAAGTAATCGTCGGTGACCGGCTGTTGCTTGGTTGAGGGAGGCTTGGGAATGTTTATCGTAGATGAGGCGTTGCCGTTGTCGGTCTGCGCCAGCGCGGTTGCCAGCAGCAGAAGTGAGGCGCTGAGTGAGAGGAGCGAATAGCGGATGAGGTCATAGGAATTCATCGCATCGAGTTTAACAGTCCGGCGGGACAGCAATCCTCGGTTATGGCGGCGAAAGCGGCGGAATGTCGCTGCAAAGATCGTGGGCAATCGGCGACGCATTGTCTGGGCCAAAACGGAACTGCTCGATCACGCCGAGTGACACAAATTTTTGACGACATGCGCAGCTGCCGCTACAATACAGCTACAACTTGACGCGCTGCTGACAGCGCACAGACACTCCTCAGTAGCTCAATGGCAGAGCATCCGGCTGTTAACCGGAGGGTTGTAGGTTCGAGTCCTACCTGAGGAGCCATTCTTTTGCAACAACAACTGGCCTGGGTGATGGTCAATCCGTACATGTGGTCAATCCGTACATGTGGTCAATCCGTACATTTGGGCAACCTAGCTGACCTCCAGGGAAAGCCCGGACATTTTGGGGGAACGAGAATCGCAGTCCGTGCCTGATACCTTCCGCGCCAGCCCATGGGGCTGACCCGAAAGAACGTGTCTTGGGAACGCCGACAGGCAAGAGGGAGCCCATTCGGAAGTTCCTCCTCTGCCGGCGGCGCCCGTAAGGAATCATCTGCATTTCCCCCTTGTTCATCGGTCCGCCCTGGGTGTAAGCTCCCCCCTCAAGCTCAAGTATCCGGGCTCCGTTCTCGAGGAGGCCTCATGCGCACCTGCACCCCGGGACCCTCATTTCGCACGCTCTGGAAAAAACTTTCCCTGGTTCTATTCGCGGCGCTGCTGCTGCAAGCGTGTTCGGTGCTGTCGTGTTCCAACCGCAACGGCGTAACCGGACGGAAGGGAGATCCCACGGCATCGGGAACCCAAAGCGAGACCTCGGCGACCACCGCTCTGGTGGGCACTACCACGCGCATTGTGGTGACGTTCAATGACGACACCAACGATGGGACTTCGATCACCTACACCAGCACGGGGCGCCACATCAACTCCGGCGCTTCCAACATGGGCTGGTCCTACTCCGACAATGGAGGCGCGACCTGGAACTACGGAGGCAAGGTCAAGCCGCCATCGGGCTGGCCGGTGCTGTGGGGAGACCCGGCAGTTACCACGTCCCAAACTAACTACAGCGTCGTATTCATGTCGAACCTTGCCATCCCCAGCGGCAAGTTTCCCAGTGGCGGCATTGATGGGTCGGTCGATCCATTTGCTCCCGAGTCGTATCTAGGCGGGGCCTGCATTGCCAAGTCGACCGACTCAGGCAAGACCTTCGCCATTTATCAGTGCGTGACTAATACCACGCCGGTGGAGGGCGTAGGCGACGCCACCCAAGGCCACTTTTACGATGGTGGGAAGCATGGTCGCGTCCAATAGCGGTGAGGTGTTTGCCTCGTTCGTGGATGTCGCCACTCAGCAGATCGACGTCTATCGCAGCCCCAGCGATAGCGGGACCTTCAAGCTGATAGCGCCGCCTTTTCCCGGCATGTACGTTGCCGCTCATCCCCGGATGCGCGCGGCCCGTGACGGCTCCGTGTACGTTGCGGCCCAGGTTATCGGCTCGGACCAGAACACCTATGTTTACCTGAACCGTTATTCTGGCGGTTCGTGGGGTAAGCCCATTCAGGCGAGTAGTCATCCCACAGTTTTTTATGATTCGATCGATTTCGGGACCACGGTGGATGGATCGGAGCTGACCTTGAGAGTAGGAAACAGTATGTCCTACGACGTGGGCGCGTCTTCGCCAGACGGCAGCGATGCCATCCGGCTACTCTACCTCCGGCAGGACTCGCACCCCAACGGCCCGCGCTATATTGACGCCAGCGCCTGCTATGCCGACTTGCATTCCTGCGCGCCGGTGCCGCAATGGAGTTTCAAGGGCGGCGGGCCAGGCAATTCGCAGGTTGACGTGATCAACCCAGAAGTGGTGGCGTGGCCGGGCTTCATCGGCCTGCCGCCAACCTGGCAAGCGTCCTGGGCCTATCACTATGGCAAAACCAATACGGTGAATGTCTCGCGCGCCACCCTGGGCTATTTCCCCGATTCGGACAACCCCATCGTCATTATTCCAGTGGACATCCTGCAGAACACACCGGTGTGTTCCGACTCGGGCAGAGGCTATTGGGGCGACTACGATTCCATGCTTCAGGTTGGCTGGCAAGGCACGAGTTCGGTGTGGATGCGGTTTCTCGCCGATTCGTCACAGGGATGCCCGACGCGCTGGTTTTATTTAGGTGAGACGCAACATCTGCAGCAGGCGAACTATGCTTATTAGGCGTCGGCGAGGAGGATGGTCATGATCGGTCTTAGAGTGCTGTTTACCCGGTTGCTTCCCAAGGCACTGGCGATCGCGCTGCTGCTGGCCGCTTTGGCGACGCTGCTAAGCTGCTCCGGGCGAAAGCCCGCCGGCGAAGAGAAGAAAGCCTCCCCGGTTGCACAATCTTCTCCGCACCTGCAGCCGGTGCCGGCGGTGCCACCTGCGCCCGTGCGTGCGCGCGTGCCGAGCCAGGGAGACTGCGCTCCGCGCTACGCCAACGGCGGAAAGGGGACCTGCATCAATAACCAGCCGTGCCGTGGCTTCGGGGTGCGGGCCGAGAACGGCAGCGCGGTTTGCACGTGTTTTGGCCGCGACGGCGGCTGCCAGGAAGGGCAGCGCTGTGACCCTATGCGGCTGGCTTGCGTTCCTGAAAAGGAGCCGCCTTTTGGGCGAGGCAACGCCGACTAAAACTGCACGTTCCATCTCATCGGCATGCACGTGCAGCCGGTGTGACGAAAGTTAGGGAACCGGCATCGGCCCCCTCCCCGCAATTCGCAGATTAGAGCAGTTCCAGAGTGGCTGTAGCCGGGTCGAACGGGCCTGCAGAGCGTGTGTGAGAACCAATAGGGTATTTGCCAGTGGACTTGATGGGCGAAAATCCAGCGCCATAGGCGCGGCTCAGTTTAGCCCAGCACGGAGCCGCAGGCGGAGTGCTGGGTAAAGTGGAAAATGATCCGAGTCCCGTAGGGACGACAGAGTTCTGACACAGACTCCAAAGCGCTGAGCTAAGCTCTCTCGCCCCATTCGGAGCCGGTTCTTTTATCTTCCTACCGCTCGTGGACGCAGGCCTGAAGGCCTGCTCTACCCGTACAAGCCGTATACGCCACTCTGGAACTGCCTTAAGAAGTACAAAAGTCGAATACGTCGTTCCACACTTGCTGAAAAGCAGCGTGGTGGAAGCCGGAGTCCGACTTGAGAAGATCGTAAGCCTGGTACTTCCGCGTGCTCTCATCGCCAGGCTCGCGCACCAGCTTATAGTGACCCACGATATCCATGTGGTCGCCGTCCACCAGCAGCGTTTTGTCGCCGTCGGGCTACAGCATGGAAGCCGTGTTGACGATGCCATCGTTGTCCCATAGTTCGATGGGACGCGGCAGGTGGGTGGCAAGCGCGAACGGCAGTGGCGCCGGCACCGGCACTCTGTTTGCATCAGCGTAGCGGAAGGGGCCGCCAGCGCAGGCTCGGTAGCAATAGCGATAAGCAATATCGGTGTGACCGTTGTGGCCGGCTTGCGTAGTGCACTCCGGATAAGTGAACGGATTCAGCAGGTCCCAACGCGGCGCGGGTTGGCCTTCCGGGAACCGAAAGGGACGCCTGCCAACCGTCGCATAGGAGCGCGTTTTGATACGGAATTTTTCCAACTGGCAATCTCTCCAGCGCGCGTCCTGGAATTAAAGTGCGCCGGGCTCGTGTCCTCGTCGTCGGAAGGTTGACTGGAGAGGTCGTCGATGGCGTTGAAATCCGTTGCGATGTGGCGTAGCCATAGCGCCATATCCGACGCTGCCTCTTGCGCCAGTGCGGTGCGTGCCGGGTCCTGGCAGGTACGTGCTTCCGCTTCATCGAACGCGTCTTGTAGCGCATAAACGAAGTTGACTTTGGTCGCTGCCCCGGCAGTGTTTGAGATCCACTCCTGGATTTTATCCGCCAGAGGCGCCTGTGAAGCCACGACCGCAGCCCGCAGTTCGGCAACGACCAGTGCACGTCCGGCGGCATGCTCGCGTACCCAGTTGGCAATATTGGTGCCTCACTGGGGGACGGAAAGGAATACGACGCGGCTAAGCGATTCAAGAATAGTCTTGGCGGGTACCGTCATCCCGTCGGCCGGATAGCTTTTGTCGGGAGAGAGTGCCAGTTCCCAAAGCAAGTAGCGAATATCGAGACCGCCGGTGGAGTGGCCGACCAACGCCAGCGAGTCGCCGGGCAAGAACTCTCCGCGGGCAATGCGCTTGGCAAGATAGGCGCGCAATCGCGTGGCCCGCGTCGCGACGGCGGCGGTGGGAAAGTTGTCGAAATAGTGCAGCACGACATGTTCACGGGGCTGGCCGCCAGCTAGTTTCCAGGCAGCAAATTGCGGCGTCACGCCAGCATAGTATTCAAGCTGGCCGAGCGCATCGAAGCCCGCGAATCCCGGGACCAGCACGACATGCACACGACTATGAGGTGACGAAGTCCTGACCATGATTCACCTCTACGATGACCTTCTTCCTCGACCTTATTCCTCCTGCCGGTCGCCGTCAGTGACGAACCGCCACATGTCGCTCTTCGAGATTCCTGTTATGGGAACAGATAGACAAGAAATGAGCCATTCCGGAGCCGGACGCTATGAAGTCCGGGCAGCTTGTTTTGCGGCCTGCATCACGGTCTTCTGCATGCGGTTTTCGCCGGCCCAATACAGGCTGATCTCGTGGCCATCGGGGTCATTAAGATACGCGTGTCGCCAACCCCAGGGCATCAAGCGCGGCAGTTGGGTGATGTAAAAGCCCTTTTGCTGGAGCTTCCGGCAGAAGCCGTCGAGATCGCCGACCTCGAAGTACAAGCGCACACCTTCGCTCGAAATGGGAACGCCTGGCCCTGCCTGGTGCAGGGCGATGGTGCCATCGCCGCCCGGCGCGCGCAACCGCGCATACACTGACCTACCTTCATAGCGGAAATCTTCGATGAGCTTGAATCCCATCAAGTCGCGGTAGAAGTGCAGGCCCCGCTCCACGTCTTTGGCGTAGATCATGGCGTGATTGAAGGTGAGCTTTTGGCTGGTCTCCGAGGCGGGGACAGCCTTCGTCCGTCGCGGCTTGGCTTGCTTCGCAGGTGCTTTCTTCGCGGCCCGCGAAGGCCGAGCCTTTTTCTTAGAGGCTTTTTTTGCTGTTGGCTTTTTCATGTGTAGACATTCAACGTCGTTTCGCCCAGACCCGGCTTACAATCGTTCGATCTCCGGGGAGGATGGCCGCATACACCAGCCGCAATCCGTAAGCCTGCCGGCCTGAACCGAAAGTCGCACCGGCGATCGGCAACTGCTCCAACTCTCGCACAACGATTCGGTACTGTCTCCGCGGTGGCGTCTTAGTGAAGTGTAGCGTGCCTGACCGACAGGATAGCGGTGACGGTCCCCCTACGGTATGGGTTGCGGTTTCTGCGACATTAACTCCTCGAAGCGTTTGTCAGTACGCAAAGTGGCGAACTCGGAGTCGGTGTACACCTTCTTGATGTCCTTATAGCCTTCTTCCATGGCTTTGCGCAGGTATTCCAGAGAGCGATCGAAGTCTCCCGCTTGAGCGTACACTTTGGCGACCATGAAAGAGAACGCGGCGCGGTCTTCGGGTGAACCGGATTGCGCCATTACACCAATCCGCGAAACCCGTTCGAAAATGTCGGGATCGAGTATGTAAGCCGCCCGATACTGCTGTGCGGCAAAGCCATAGTCGTGCTTTGCGAAGTACGAAGTTCCCATGTTGTAGTGGAATACGGCATCGTTGGGTTGCAACGCCAAGGCTTTCTTGTAGTACCTGATGGCCTTGTTGTAATTTTTATTCCTCTGCTCCATGTAGCCCCGGTTGTTGTAGCCCTCCGGGGCCTTTCTGTCCGTCTTGATGGCCCGATCGAAGCACTTGGTCGCCTCGGGAAATTTTTGCAGGAACAAGAGTGCCATGCCTTGCTTGTTCCACAGCAGCGCCGTGGGTTGCTTGGCAATTGCGGCTGAGTAGAAGTCGAGGGAGTCGAGATAGCGCTTGTTGGCCCTCAGGGCGTCGCCCTGTTTTTCCAAGTCCTGGGCGGAAGCGGTGGGATCGGGAACAGGCGCCGGTGCATTCACCTGCTGATCGTCGCCGGCCCAGAGGCCCAGTGGAAACGCAAGCAGGCAGATCGCGAGCAACGATAGCGGTAGCAGCGTCCGTGGCGATGGGAGACGAGCCATGGCCGGACCTCCAGAGTCCATATTGTTTAATATTAGACCTATTTTGGGGCGGGATTGTTCCCGCTCTCTGAACCATCCGTCCCATTATTTTGCTGCTGGTCTCCGTTGTCGCCCTTGCCGAAGAGGCGGCTAAAGAATCCCCGTTTCTTTTTTGGTTGAGGCTGCTGGCCCGCTCCGGGCTGGCCATCGGCCGCTTGGACTGGAGTGCCGCCCGGTCCGGACGGAACCACGCCATTGGTGGTCGGCGGTGGCGGGGCAACAGCGGGCGATCCCAGGCCGAAGACCTTGGAGAAAAATCCCCTGTGATCGCCGGTTGCCTGGTCACAGGTTTCCTTCGGCTCCGTGCCCGCGATAAAGGCGACCGTGTAGGTTTGCGGACAGGACGCAGTTGCCAGCCGGTTGGTCACTTTGTCCAGCGTAACCTCGACCACTCCAGAAGGTGCGGGGAAGTTTTTCATGCCCGCGTACTGCGGCAATTTGGCCGCCCGCTTCATGAACTCGGCCCAGATGGGCGCGGCCGTGGAACCGCCGCTCAGCTTTAGATCGGTATAGTCGTCGTTTCCTACCCAGACGATGCACAGCAGGTTGCTGGTGTATCCCGCAAACCAGGCGTCGTGCGAAGTACCCGTTTTGCCCGCCGCCGGCGCTTGAAATCCTCTGGCGCGCACCGGGTAGCCGGTACCACTGTTAATGACGGACTCCATCATAGTGGTCAAGACGTAGGCGACACGAGGGTCGAGCACTTCTTTGCGGTCGGCTTCATAGTTGTCGAGAACTTTCCCGCGCGCATCGCGCACCGACTTCACCATGAGGGGAGTGAGATGCGCGCCTTGGTTGCCAAAGACGGTGTAGGCGCCGGCCATTTCCAGCGGAGTTGCATCGTAAGCTCCGAGAGCGATCGCCGGGGTCGCCCGTACACTCTGAATCCCAGCCGCCTTGGCCAGTGCAGCCACCTTGTCGAAGCCTACCTCCTGGCCAATCCTGACCGTCGCGTTGTTTAGCGATAGCGCCAGTGCATAGCGAGCGGTCACTTCTCCGTTGTAGGTATCGTGATAGTTGCGGGGCTCGTAAACCTGGTTTCCGTTAGCGATACTGACTTGAGAATCGTCAACCAGCGTGGCCGGAGTGAACACGCCGGGGTCGTTGTTGTCGCGGCCACCGTCACCATTCTGATCGGTGCCACTCGCGACCATCGTCTGTCCGGTCACGGCGGTGTTGATCGCGGCGGCGTATACGAAGGGCTTGAAGATGGATCCCGTGGGACGTTTGGCGATGGCATGGTCTAGCTGGCTCATGCCATAGTTCCTGCCGCCGACCAGGGCGAGCACTTCGCCGGTGTGCGGATCGATGGCCACCAGGGCCACTTGCGGCATCGGTCCGGACTCGACCTTGGTTTGCGTCTTCGCATCCTTGCCAGAGCCCACTTTAATCTTGTGGGTCCGCCGTTTCTCCACTTGCTCGTCCACCAACTTCATGCCGGTGTCCACAGCCTCGGCGGCGGCACGCTGCAGGTCAGGATCGAGTGTGGTGTAAACGCGATAGGCATGATCGTTTAACTCGAGTTCGCTGAACTGGTTCGAAAGTTGGTCCTTCACCAGGTCCACGAAGTACGGAGCATCGCTGGCTTCCACGTTGAACGCCGCAATTTTCAGAGGAGCTGCCTTCGCGCGGTCAGCCTGCTCGCGAGCGATGGCGCCGGTTTCCACCATGGAGTCGAGCACCAGGTTGCGGCGCTCCAAGGCGCGCTTCGGATTCTTATACGGCGACAGATAGTTCGGGCGCTGGATCATCCCAGCCAGCAGGGCGGCCTCCGGCAGGGTGAGGTTCTTGATGTCCTTGTTGAAATAAGCGCGAGAAGCCTGAGCAAAACCGTTGATGGTGAAGGAGCCGCGCTGCCCCATGTACACCTCATTGGCGTACATCTCAAAGATGCGCTGCTTGGAAAACTTGTGTTCCAACTCGATGGCAATCAACATTTCCACCAGCTTGCGCTTGACCGTCTTCTCCGGCGAGAGGAAGAAGCCGCGCGAGAGCTGCATGGTCAGAGTGGAACCGCCCTGCCCGTGACGGCCTTCGCGAACGTCGATGGCAGCCGCCTCCATCAGGCGAAAATAGTTGACGCCATTATGCTGAAAGAAGCGGCGATCTTCGATGGCGAGCACCGCGTCCACCAACGCCTGGGGAATTTCCTCAAACTTGACGATCTCGCGCTTCGAGCGCTCCTGCCCTTCAAACAAAGCCGTCACCAGTTGCGGTTCGAGTTCGTAGGCCTCGAGGTTGCGGCTGTTTCTTCCGGTCTCGTCAATGGCGGTGACTCTGCCGTTCTGGAAGCGGATCACGGCGCCTTCTTCGGCGTGGAAGGACTCAGGACCGGGAATTACCTGGATGCCACCTGGCGTGAAGGCATAATGGCCGATCGGCGAATCGCTATTTCCGCGCTCCCCCGCGTATCCGGCGCGGCGCAGCTCAGCAGCGACCTCGACCGCGTCAAGCTTTTCGCCTACCGCAACCGTTTGCGGACGTGCGTAAATCTTGGCTGCGTTGCTGAAGATCGGTCCCGCCATGCGGCGATCCACAATGCTTCCATATTTCAAGTAGAAGAAGGTGAACACCGCCATGAAGAGGAAGCCGGCGATGAGAAAGCCCACGAAGAACAGCTTCACCAGCGGGTCGGCGATCGACAAGTGTTGCACGCGGGCTGGCCTGCCCCGCCCGCCGCGGGAATGCCTCCCGGACGCGGAACGGGCCGAAGCCCTGCTATCAGGTAATTTGATTTTGATTGCCACGTTTATGAATACGCAGAGAAGCCGCTCTTTCTAAGACGGCGATGCGGCGCTTTCCGTTATCTGAGATGCCATTTTCCTGGGAAAATCCTCGAAACTTTTGGCATCCAAGGGGCGCGGCCCAACCCTCGGGCGCAGCAAAACGGACGTCCGAGTCGACGAGGTTTAAGGACGACTCCAGAGCAGTTCTTATTGTAAAGCAGGGAGCGCCCGCCGTGTCAGCGGAGTGAGGATCTGGTTACTGGCGTGGGTTGTACGGGCCGTTTTGTCAGGCGAGGCTTTTTGCTACCCATGCACCTGCCCTGCGGTTTATCTTCCCAAGGGAAATGGCCCACCCGGCGGAATGCAGTGAGGTTTCCAGGCACGCGCATTTCATCACGGCCTCAATTATTAAAATCCTGTCAAAGAGTTCTTGACATCTTGACAAAGTAGTCACACTATGTTCTCACTTAGCCGACGAAATTCTTCCTTATCGGCTCTTTACGTACGACACCTCGTGACCCCGTTCGAGGCGTGGGCGATCAAGTTTTGAGTTGTTCAGGAAATTCAGGCAGGGAACTCTTGCATGTCATCCGCAGACACGCACGCGGAGCAGCGGGAGTAAGGAAGCCCTCCCCGGACCTGATTGATTTGGCGCCGCTCTCGCCGTCCTTGACTCCTGGCGGCGCCCGCATCGCAAACCTTCTCTTTTCGAGCCAAGGACCCAAATCCCATGGGACATCTCTAGTTTTGGTTTGGGCGCAGGACGCTGGATCATGGATCGCGAAAGTTTGGCCTAGTCGGACTTATTCAAAGGAGAAGAGTGTGATGAAAAAACGAAACAAGATCGCAAGTATCGTTCTGTTCTTGGCGGCGCTTGTCGTGGGGTTCAATGCGGAGGTAGGTTGGAGCCTATTCACCCCCCCTCCTGTACCCCCTTTCACCCAGTGTGACATACTCGTAAGCCCTAACAGTGGTCTCAATAGTCCGTTCGGAATGGTCGTCCTCCCAGACGGCAGACTTCTGGTCGCCGCCTATGATGGACTCTACTCATACCCAGCTCTCCCTACAGTGGGGAGCATGTGCCCAACCGGGTTCCACATTACGTTGAACACCACAAGATACTTTGGCATGGCACTAGGTCTGGACGGCAAGGTCTACGCCATCGTCTTCAGTGGGAGTCCCTATAATGGGTCCCTGGTTACGGTCGACCCAAACAATGGGCATGAAGTCCCGGTGATTGCGTGTGCTGGCTGCGAGGGATTGGCGCTCGACCCCCTGACGGGCGACCTGTTCGCTACGACAGGCCCCGCGGGAAGCGTACGACGAATTAGCGGACTCTACCCGTTTAACAGCCCTCCCGTACGAAATGACCCTTTCGGACTAATCGTGCTGGGGGGAGACCTCGACGGATTGGCTTGGTCCTGCGACGGGACCATGCTGCTGGTCGCAGCAAATAATACCCAGGTTATTATCAAATTCGACCGCAACGGAAATTTCGGCACTCTTGCGACCCTGCCTTCCGGTACCGGGCCGGACGGGATCGCCTTCGGCGCTAAAGGTACCCCCCAGGATGGCTTCTTCTTTGTCAACAGCAATAACGGGACGGTCACCAAAATCCAGACTGCTGCGCCACATACACAACAGATCATCGCGTCTGGGGGCTACCGCGGAGATTTTCTCACCGTGGACGCCCAGGGAAATCTGCTGTTGACGCAGCACGACAGTTCCGGCGGCGCCGACGACCGCATTACCCGATTGTCCACGACCAGTGGCGGACAATGGGTGTTGCCGGGCTCCAGTCTGTGCTCAGATTTGGGTTGCGGCGCCAAGGCCGCGACCACCATCCAAGTAGACGGTGATGGTCAGAGCCTCTGTCTCTCAGGGTTGAATGCCAATCTGCTCCTCACCCTCTCCCAGTCGGCTTGCGGAAGCTGCGAAAGTTGCGCCACCCTGAACCAGGCGCG
>OCZT010003094.1_pt1 | contig 17103 bp, 14 predicted proteins | sample 1539031 | NCBI WGS metagenome assembly OCZT01 (sample SAMEA3539308, study PRJEB22396) | soil metagenome | biome: tundra; feature: field; material: soil | place: USA | collected 2010-05 | depth 0.15 m | reverse complement strand
GGATGGCGCGGGCGGCTGGCGGCCCCGGCGCGGTCGCGTGGCCGACGGGTACCTCGACGAACGGCGTGCGCACGTAGCCGCAGCTGAGTTCGTCCGCACCATCCGGGGCCAGCCACGCCCGTCCGATGCGGCGCTTGACCTGGCGGCCGCCGTAGCGGAACTTCGCCTCGTAGTGGACCTCGCCGCGCTGCTCGACGACGATCAGCGCGGCGGTCGGAACGGGATCTGTCGGGGGCATCACACGGAAGGACGAAATCGGTGGAGTACCAGCAGAGTACCACTCTTCGTGGAGTACCACTTTGAGTACCAAACTGGCCGAAAACAAGCCCAAAGCGGGCCTTTTCTGACTCCAAACTCGCCCAATTTGCGCGAATTAGAGAGACCTTTTGTAACTCATAACCCGAAGGTCGCGGGCTCGAATCCAGCCCTCGCTATGGATTGAGAAGACGCTGGAACTCGAAGCCCCCGGAGATCGTGGTCTTTGTGCCTACGGCGGTGTCGGAATGGGGGTTAGATCGATCGCGCACTCTTCTGCCGGGATAGGCTTGCGCCGTGGGAACGGATGCGATGGCACCGGGGCCGCGCGATCATCTGGTCACGCGGGAGCTCGCGCAGGGGCTTGAGCGCCTGAACCCCGAGGTTCGTGTTGAGGCAGCGCTTGATCCGGCCGAAGGGCCTGCTCGGCTTGCTCGCCATGCGATGCGGGAGGTCGAGCGCGAGCTGGCCGTCGACGAGACCGCCGAGGTGCAGGCTGAACGCCTGAACGGCGTCCTCCGGCAGCTGGCTGGCGAGGGAGAGGGCGTGCTGCCGGCAGAGGTTGCGCTACCGCCGCGCGTCCTCTACGGGATCAAGGCCCGGTCGCCGCTGGGCGACCCGGTCGACCTTCCGACGTTGCCGGCGATTCCGTTCAGTCAGAGTGATCTGCTCGTCAACGCTGAAGGACAGCCGAATATTGGCTCCGAGCTGAGGGCGGAGCTCGGCACGGCGGACGGCGTTGATCTCATCTGCGCGTTTGTCATTTGGACCGGCGTCCGGCATCTCCGGGATTCGTTGGCGGCAGTCGTCGCGCGTGGTGGCCGGGTACGGGTCATCACGACGACGTACATGGGCGCGACGGAGAAGCGGGCTGTTGATGAACTGTTCTCACTTGGTGCTCAGATCAAGGTGGCGCTTGATGCGCGGACGACGAAGCTACACGCGAAGGCGTGGCTCCTTGAACGCGGATCGGGGTTGACGACGGCGTTCGTCGGCTCGTCGAACCTGTCCCATACGGCTCTGTTCGATGGTCTGGAGTGGAACGTGCGGCTGTCTTCGATGGATGCGGTGCACGTGATTGATCGCATCCGGATGATGTTCGAGAGTCACTGGGCGTCTGAGCATTTCGACGCGTACGACCCAGCGGTCAACGGGGAGGAGCTGGCGCTGGCTCTGGCTGATCACGATCGGCGGTCGCTGGGGGAGTCCTCGACGATCTCCTTCGCCAATCTGGACGTTCGGCCATATCCGCACCAGCAGCGAATGCTCGATGCGCTGATGATCGAGCGCGATCGGCATAACCGCCACCGCAACCTCGTCGTCGCGGCGACGGGAACCGGAAAGACCGTCGTCGCGGCCCTCGACTATCGGCAACTTCTTGACCGGAATCCTGATCTCTCGCTCTTGTTCGTTGCGCATCGCGAAGAGATCCTCCGTCAGGCCAGGGATACGTATCGCCATGTGCTTCGCCGTGGCGATTTCGGCGAGATCCACGGCGGAGGACGGATCGCGGAGGGACGTCACATCTTCGCAATGATCCAGTCGCTCCGAACGTCAAAGCTCGACGAGTTTGCGCCGGATGCGTTCGACATTGTCGTCGTCGATGAGTTTCATCACGCGGCGGCCGACAGCTACGACCGGCTGCTCAAGCACGTGGAGCCTCGAGAGCTGCTCGGACTCACGGCGACACCGGAGCGGCTCGACGGCCATGACGTGACGGAGTGGTTCGACCATCGCATCGCCGTCGAGCTACGTCTTTGGGAGGCGATCGACCAGGGCTTCCTTGTGCCGTTCCAGTACTTCGGCGTTGCCGACGGCACCGATCTCCGGGCGCTGTCGTGGCGTCGAGGCGGCTATGCCCCTGAGGAGCTGAGCAACCTGCTCACCAACGATGACCTGCGCGTCGCAAAGCTGCTCGAGGCGATCCAGCGGATCGTGCTCGATCCCGGCCGGATGCGCGCACTCGGCTTCTGTGTGTCCAAGGAGCATGCGCGCTACATGGCGCGGAAGTTCACCGAAGCTGGTTTGGAGAGCATCGTCCTCACCGGAGACGACTCCCGTGATGTGCGGGAGCAGGGCCTCAGCGACCTCAAGGCCGGTCGGATCCGGTGCGTGTTCTCGGTTGAGGTGCTGGGGGAGGGGGTCGATGTCCCGGTCGTCGACTGCGTTCTGCTGTTGCGGCCGACGACGTCGGCCACGGTCTTCACGCAGCAACTCGGCCGCGGTCTGCGTCGCGCGGCTGGCAAGAGCAGCCTGACCGTCATTGACCTGATCGGACAGCAGCACCGCGAGTTCCGCTTCGAAGACCGGCTCAGGGCGATCCTCGACGCGCGGCGCGGGCCGATCATCAAGCAGGTCGATGAGCAGTTTCCTTTCCTGCCGGCCGGCTGCACGGTCGATCTCGATCGTCAGAGCCGGGAGATCATCCTTGCCAACCTGCGGGCTGCGGTGCATCGCTCCCGGTGGGCGACGCTCGTCTCAGACCTGCGCTCGGAGTCCGACGACATCAGTCTTGCTGACTTTCTCGCGAAGCATGAGCACCGGTTGGAAGACGTGTACAAGACGAGCCGTTCGTGGACCGGCCTTAGGAGAGACGCCGCCCAGACAACGCCGGCCGCGTCAGATGCCGAGTTCGAGCTTCAGACGCTTCGAGCGATCGGTCGGGTGACTCACGTCGATGATCCGGAACGGATCGAGTTCTACCGCGGTGTGCTGTCTGAGCCCGAACCCCCGACCGTCGCGTCGGTGGACGAGCGACGACGGCGGTTGTTGACGATGCTCGCGTGGGATCTTGGCGCAGGAGCGAGCCCGTATGCGTCGCTTGACGACTACTACCTGGCGCTCTGGCTGGAGGAGGCGCCGCGTCAGGAGCTGGGCGAGCTCCTGGACCTCCTGGATGAACGATCGACGACCCGCGGTCGGCCGTCGACTCTGGCCCCAGAGGTGCCACTTGTCGTCCATGCTCGTTATACCCGGAGCGATGTGCTCGCTGCCCTTGGGCTCGGAACGGGCACCAAGCCGCCGCCGTCACGCGAGGGGCTGATCACGACGTCGGACAGCCGGTACGACGCCTTCTTCGTCGACCTTCAGAAGGCCGAGCGCGACTATTCGCCGAGCACGATGTATCGGGATTACGCCATCAACCGGGAGCTGTTTCATTGGGAGTCGCAGTCGACGCAGACTCCGCAGCAGCCTCGAGTCCGACGTTGGATCGAGCACCAACAGCGAGGTGGCGATGTGCTGCTGTTCGTCCGAGACCGAAAGCGGTCTGAGTTGGGAACCCAGCCGTTCACGTTCCTGGGACCGGTCTCGTACGTTGATCACCGGGGTGAGCGGCCGGTCTCGTTCACGTGGCGCCTGCCCGTCCCGATGCCAGAAGAACTCTTCGAGATCGCTCGCAGCGTTGCCGCGGCGTAAGGGCCGGCGTCGACGGGTCCCGGGGTCGGAGTGCGCGCGGGCCACGGGCTTCGGCCGGAGCGGTGAGCACCTTCATCGCCGGATGGAATGCACGCAGCGTCGCGCCCTGAGCGCGCTGAGCGCCGTGGTGACCGCTACTGTCGTCGTGTGTCATCAGATGCGGTTGCGGATGAGATCGCCCGACGCCTTGCCGAGGTGACCCCGCCCCGGTCGCGGGTCGTGATGTTCGGCTCACGGGCACGTGGCGACTCCCATGCTCACTCCGACGTGGACCTGTTGGTCATCGAACCTTTCGTCGATGATCCGATTGCCGAAGCCGTTCGGCTCCGCAGCGCTCTCGACGGTCTCAGGGTTCCGATCGATGTGCTGGTCTTCGGCCAGCAAGACGCACAACGCCGTTCGGCCGTGCGGGGAACTGTCGTCGAGCGGGCGCTCCGTGAAGGACGGATTCTGGTTGACGCCTGAGGAACTCGAGGAGGCCGGTCGGCTGCTCAGGGCGGCCCGCTCAGACCTTCGTGCAGCGCAGGCCCTCGCCGCAGATGCCGAGCAGGAGAACGATGTCGTCGGATTCCACGCGCAGCAAGCGGTCGAGAAATCGATCAAAGCTGTGCTCGCCACCTCCGGCGTTGAGATCCCGTACACGCATGATCTGAGCTATCTCCTGGAGATCGTGGCCGAGCATGTCGCGGCCATACCGGAGTCGGTCGCACAGACTCGGTGGCTGACGCCGTGGGCGGTAGCGATTCGCTACGGCACGGCGGATGCGCGGCTAGATCGTGCTGCGGCGGTAGCTGTTGCGACGGACGCGGTGGACTGGGCAGCAGCCGCCGTCAGCCTGGGCCCCGCCTGACGGTCTGGTGACGCCGCCGCGGGAGGAACGGGCTCAGCGTGACCGGTTGGCTCGAGGGTCCCCTCGCGTGTCGCGAACCGTTGCCGGCTGGATGCTGATTCGTATGCAGCGAGAATGCCATCTTGCCTACTTCGTGTATGCAAGATGCTAGCCGTGATATGTCGTCAGAAGCCACGAAACCGTGTCGCGAACCATGTCGCAACGTGCGCAAATCTGACCTCAGACAACCTGACTTAAAATCAGGAAACGCCTGCAAATCAGCACTTATATAGTTTGTAACAATTGCCTCATAACCAGAAGGTCAAGAACCCGAAGGTTGGCTCAGAGCGGTAGTTGTTCAAGTCTTGCACGACGGGGGCGACTTGTGCGCGGCGCAGTCGCGGTCTCGTCAAGATCCTGTGAGAATCCGAGGTCGTGTGCGCTGCGGTCACGAGTGATGTCTCCGAGGTTCGTGTCGGTCGTGCGCGGGGGCGCTACTTCCGGGAGAACTTCGCGCAGGGCGGGGTGGACCTTGTCCAGATCATTCCCGAGCTGATTACCAACGCTGACGCCGCGATCGCGGCCTCGGGTCGCGATTCAGGGCGGATCGTGCTGTCGTTCGGTACGCCAACCTCTGGGTTCCTTGAGCAGTGGGGTGCACGGATGAGGGGCCTGCGCTCGCCGGCGCTGCTCACCTGGAAGCATGAGTTGCGCTGCACTGATGACGGCGAGGGCGTCGATGCGGATTTGATCGACATCCGGCTCGGCGCGCTCGGCGTCGAGCCACCGAATGCGGGGCAGCGGGGCATGTTCGGCCGTGGTCTTCGGGACGTATGGCTGGCGCAGGGTGCCGGGCGTATCGAGGGGGTTCGAGATGGTCGGGTGGTGGAGTCGTGGTTCTTCCCAGCACCGGGCGACGATCCTTATGCGTTTGTGCACGTTCGCGACGCTGCTGCGACGACGGCTGATCTTGAGGCACTTGGGGTCGAGGTCTCTGGCACGCGTGTGACGGTGCCGCTTGCTGTTGCGAGGACGCCGGCGCCAGGACGGTTGCGCATGTTGGTCTCACAGCTTGTCCAGCTGCGTCCGATCCTGGAGGACCAGACGCGCGCGCTGTATCTCGAGCACGAAGCCCAGACGCCGCAGCTGATCACGTACCCCGCCCCCGAGCCTGACCCGGAGCGGCCGGTCTTGTTCGATGGGGAGGTCCGGGTGGCGCGTGAGGTCACGGCGCGGATCGTGGTGCGGAGGGCGCAGGAGCCACTGTCGGCCGGGTTCTCGCGCGCAACCCGCCGGGGCGGTCTGTTGATCCGGTCCGGTCGGGCAGCGCACGAGACGACGCTCGCGGGCTTCGAAGGTCGTCCGGGAACTCGGCATCTTTATGGGGAGGTGGTTTGCGAGGCGATCGAGCAGCTGCAGCGTCGTGCACTCGACCGGCCGCGCCCAGAGCTAGTCGTCAAGGTCGACCGTTCCGGTTTGAATGAGCATCACCCGATCGTCAAGGACCTTTACGCGGCGATCGATCGCGTGCTCGGCCCGATCGTTGCCGCCGAAGAACGCCGCGCGGGCGCGCACCTGATTGGCGCTGCGCGAGCGGTCACGGCTCGAGATGAGGTCGGACTCCGGGCGCTAAATGATCTGCTGAAATCAGCGTTCGACCAGCCAGGGACGGCGGCGGCAGAACCCGGAGCGACGGCGTCCTCTAAACCCCCATCGCACGTCGGAAGGGTCGACTCGGAGCCCGAGTCCATTGATTCTGGGACGAAGCCGCGGGAACACGGTGAGCCGGTTCCCGAGCCGCTGCCACTTGCCGCAACAGCGCTGCGCTTCAAACAGTCGCCAATCCGATTGCATCCGGGCGAGAAGCGCACCGTCACGGTGCTCGCTGATCCGGCACAGGTTCCGCCAGGCACGGCGATCGAGTTCGAGGGCGACCCAGGGCTGACCGTCACCGTCGGCAAACCCGTGATCCCGGAGCCGGGTGCCCGCGGGCAGAGCGCCGTACACGCCGCCGTACGCGCCAGAGTTACCGTCGAGCCGGGATCGCGACTCACCATGCAGGCTGCCGCCGGGGAGTACACCTGTGAGCTCGAGATCTTCGTCGTCAGACACCGCGCTTCGGGCTGGGTGCGGGAGATCGCTCGCAAGAATGAGGATCAGATAGTCGAGGCCGAGTTCGATCCTGAGACTGGGATCGTGACCGTGTACGAAGGTCGTCGTGAGTTCCGTGAGCTCGAACGGGCTGCCCGTCGCGCTGGCTACAGCAAGCGCCGCGTCCCTGAATACGTCCCCTACCGGATGCTTGAGGTCGAGGCCGCAGCCAACGCTGTCTATTCGTGGGCCGCCGACCGCATCATGGCTGGTCGCTTGCCGGAAGAACGTCCAACGGACCCCGCTGACTACGCCGCGGCTGTTCGCCACGAGACGCAGGTACTGCGCCACCGCGCTCACCATAAACTCATGCAGGCGTTCCTAGAGCCCGAGATTTTCGAAGGTGCGGTGACGCTCACCCGTTCCGCAGCCTCGCGGCAAGGTGCACAGCTCCGTCTTGTCGATGGCGACAAAACCTTGGACTGATCGATCTCGCTCGGAGCCTTGACGGCAGGAGCGTGGCCGTTCAGCTGCCGATGCTTTCGGCGCGCTCTACCCATTCGTGGAACGAGCGGATCGCGTCAGCCGGTTGAATCGGCCCTGCGAGCGGTTCTCTTCGCGTGCCGCGGCTGGGCGGATGCCGGTGGTACGGCATCTCTGGATGGCCGGTCGGATCGAAATCCCACCGCTGATCGATGCCGTGCCAGTGCGCGTGGTAGCTGTACTCCATGAGGAAGAAGCCTCGCTCGCTGATGGCGTCGGCAGCCGGCGCGGTCGACCAGAGCTCGTGGATGGTGAATGTGATCTCCGGGTCGAAGTCCGAGTCCTCGGCATCGAGGTCGCGGAGACGGACGCCCTTCATGCGGACGACTCCGGTGGGCGGGTCTTCGTAGTGGATCTCGTCCCACTCGTTCGGGTCTCGAGGTCCCGGGTCAAGTGCGTACCCTGAGGCAAAAAGCAGGTCTCGGAGTGCCTCGAACCGATCTGCCACAAACCAGACACGTTCATCGCTCACACGATGCATTTTGAGCGGCCGGGCGGCTGCCTCACGAAGCTCGCTCGCGCTGCCGATATTGTGGAAATCGTGCCCTTCATGGAAATCTTGGATTGCACGGAAATAGTGGAAACCTTGGACGACCCCCAGTAGGCTGCTGATATGGCCCGAGTTGATGAGCACTACCTGCGCGTCCGCGATTACGCGATGCGGTTCAGCCTGAGCGAGTCCGCCGTCTATAAGAAGATCGATCGGGGCGAGATCCGTTCCATCCGGATCGGCAAGACGGTTCGGATCCCATCGTCTGAGGTGGACAGATTCCTGAATCCCAAGCAGCTGCTCCATGACGAGGGCCCGCCGCGTGATGGCGAGCCCCGCAACCTTGCTGATCGGGTCGCACGCTTCGAGAAAGAAGCCGGCTCCTCGCCGGCGGAATACGTTGAAGCGTGGCGATCGCAACGGATCGAGGACACTCCCGAGAACTCCCAGCTCGCGATCGAGGCCCTGGCGCTGCGCGCCGCTCTTGAGCAGGCCGCTGCGGTCTGACAGCCAGCCTTGGGGCGCGACGGTCGCTAGACGTGTGGCTCGGTTCAGCGATTTTCGCTGACTGCCGAGCGAGAACCTGTGCTGGACCGATCGGTCTGCCGCACCGGGCTCAACGAGCGCTCAAATCGTGTCACGAACCGTGTAACGAGATAAGCAGATTCAACCTGAAGCAACCTGGCTTAACCGGAGAAAAGACCTGCAAATAAGCATCTACTAGATTTCAGTAAGCCTACTCATAACCCGAAAGTCGCGGGTTCGAATCCCGCCCCCGCTATTCGGGCCTCTTAATGGCAATCGTTCTAAGAACTGCCTGCTGAGAGACAAAAAGACCTCCAGACGGCGTGCGAGGAAATCGAGCACTGCGCGGGGAAAGCGACCGGTCGTCGGGTTCACGGGCACGTCGTCCAAGCAGAGGCGGTCAATGACCGTCCTCTCGCTGTCAGTGACCAACACGGCCTCGGTTCGACCGCATTCGAGACCAGGATGCTCCGCGTGCCGTCGAACGCCGGCTCGCAGCTGACGTAGTCGAACGAGCGCACCCGCCCGACCGCAGGGCTCGATGCCGACGGTTCCGGAAGCTCAACGGGTTCTTCCCCGACCGCGCGCCGGTAGTGCAAGAACGTTTCGAGGAGGCGCTGTTCTGGTAGAGGCAGCTCCCGGGCGTTGACCACGAGCAACATTTGCCCCAGCCGGCCTTCCGCATCGAAGACCACGTACGCGAGCTCGTCGGGGTCAGCGGTGAAACGGCACAAGCCGAAGCGGTGCCATCGGAGGCGAGTTCGTTGGCTGCCGGTGGTTCGTCGAGGCGAGCGTAGGGGACGATTCTCGGGTGGTTGTAGAGACGTTCGGGCTCTGTTGCTCGCGAAGGCCGTGGGGAGCGACCCGGGGCGGGCTCAATGTGGCGCTTCGCGGCGGTCTTGTGATGTTTGCTCCGTTGTTTCTTGCTCATGGCTTGTCCGCATCCTCTCGGGTTGATTGATGGGAGCACGCGAGCAAAATAGGTTCGAAAGCTAGTCGTGCAGTGCCGTATTTGGCAGCGGCGTCGGCTGGGCGCACGCCTCACCGCCCGCCGCCCTGGGCCTTCGTCAGGCGGCGCCGAAGGCCAGTGGAGTGCCGCTAGGAGGTCCGGGTCAGTGGACGTACGGTGAGGAAAGCGGACGCCTTGGCTCCGAGGGTGCGCCGTCTTTCAGCGGACGGAACTCGTGTCGATTTGCAGAGGCGTTTACTTGGGACAGGTGCCCGCTGCCGTCCTGTGCTTCGGCCACCAGTTCGTGATGTCGCTCCTGCACGGCCTCTTCCATCACGCGACTCAAGGATGACCGGCGATTGGGCTCCCGAGTACGCCGACATCATCGCCGAGCGCCTGCTGCCGAAGACGTGGCCGCGGGCGGTCGCCATGCGCCCGGCGCCGAGCGCGCTCGCTGGGGCTCAAGCGGTGCCGGCTTGCCGAGGTGAAAGCCCTGGCCGTAGGTGGCGCCGAGCTCGCGCAACTGCTCGGCGACGGCCTCGTCGGTGACGTACTCGGCGACCGTCGGCAGGCCCATGCCGTTGGCTACGTGCAGGATGGCTTCGACGACGAGACGGTCCACTCGGTTTGAGGCGAGCTCTTTGACGAACTGCCCGTCGATTTTGAGCAGGTCGACATCCAGCGCTTTTAGGTAGGAGAAGCCCGAGAAGCCCGAGCCGAAGTCGTCCAGGGCGATGCGCGCGCCGAGCGCGCGCAGCCGCTCGCATGTCGAGCGGGCCTGGTCGAGGTTGGCGATGATGTCTGACTCGGAGAGCTCGAAGACGAGGTCGGCGGGGTCGGCTCCGCTGCACGCGAGCTGCTCGGTGACGTAGGCGACCAGCCCCGGCTCGGCAATCGTCTTGGCGGCCAGGTTGACCGTCAGGCGCCGGCCCGGCGCCGCGCCAGCCAGTTGCGCGGCCTGCGCGATGACCCAGTGGTCGATGGCGGGCATGTATCCGAAACGTGCCGCGGCATGCAGGAAGCGCCCAGGTGCGATGAGCTGCCCGTCCTCCGAGCGCATCCGGATGAGCAGCTCGTGCATCACCGTCTCGCCGGTTTCCAGGTCGACGATGGGCTGGGCGAACAACGCGAAGCCGTCGCTTGAAAGCGCCTCCTTCAGCCGCTGGGACCAGGACAGGCCGGCGAGGATGTCCTCGCGGGTCTCAGGCGAGTAGACGGCGACGCGGTTTCGCCCGTGGAGCTTGGCGTCGTACATGGTGAGGTCGGCGTTGACCAGCGCGTCCTCGGAGGAGGCGGTTTCCAGGTCGAGCATCACCACGCCGACGGAGCCCGAGAGCACGTAGTTATGCCCCGCGTGCGCGAACGGGCGCTCCTCGATGTGCGCGACCAGCTCGGCGGCTGCGTGGAGGGCATGCTGCGCGTCTGTGTGCGGGAGGATGACGGCGAACTCGTCGCCGCCGAGCCGGGCGAAGATGTCCGATTTGCGCAGCCGCTCTGAGAGCAGCCGACCTACGTGCTCGATGACGCGGTTGCCGACGGTGTGGCCGAGCGAGTCGTTGACGTACTTGAAGTGGTCGATGTCGAGCATCAGCAGAGCCGCATGCTCGCCGTAGCGGCGGCACAGCAACACCTGGCGCTCAAGCTCTGACTCGAACCGGCGGCGGTTGTAAAGGTCGGTGAGCGAGTCGTGGTCGGCCAGGTAGGTGAGGCGCTCCTCGAAGTGCTTTCGTTCGGTAATTTCCTGCGTCTGGCTGACCATGTACAGCGGCTCGCCGTCCTCATCGCGGACCACGCTCGTTGACAGCGCCACCCAGATGACATGCCCGTCGGCATGGATGTAGCGCTTCTCAGTCTCGTAGGTTTGCCGTTCGTCCGACCACTGTTTGGCAAGGACCTCGAGGTCCTTTTCCACGTCGTCGGGATGGGTGATGTCTTTGAAATACCTTTGCAGGAGTTCTGACTCGGAGTAGCCGGTGATATTGCACAGCGCCCGGTTGACCTTCAACCACCTTCCGTTCAGGCCGACGAGCGCCATGCCGATTGGAGCCTGGTCGAAGGCCCGCTCGAAACGCTCGGTGGCATCTCGCAGAAGCGCCTCCTGCTCCTTTTGGGCGGTGACGTCGCGCACCGCCCCCACCCCGTGTGGCTGACCGTGCTCATCGACGCGGATGCGCACCAGCGCGTGCACCCACACGCAACTCCCGTCCGGGCGAATGACGCGATGCTCCACGTCGAAACCTTCGCCCCTGGAGAGCTCCTGCTCAATTGTGGCTGTGACACGCTCCAGGTCCTCGGGGTGGACGAACTGGAGCGGATGGTGTCCGACGAGCTCCTCGCGCTTGTAGCCCATGACCTGCGCGCAGGCGGGCGAGACGTACAGGTAGCGGCCCTCGGCGTCGTGGCGGGTGAGCATGTCGGCTGACTGGTCGATGACCTCGCGGAACTTGCTCTCGGACTCGGCCAGCGCTGCCTCCGCGTCGTGCTGGGCGGCGATGCTGCGCAGCGCGAAGACGCCACCGACGATGACCCCGTCCTCGTCACGCAGCGGGGAGATGAGCGCCAAGTAGGTGACCTTACCATCGGGCGTGAACTCCACCGGCGTCCGGGCGTCGCGCTGGCCTTTGAGCGTCTGAGCGAAATACTCTTCGAGCGCAGGCCAGGCTTGATCGGACAGCTCGCTCGGGCGCCGTCCGACGAGGCTCTCGGGGGTGTATCCGGCCTTGCAAAGCGCGCCGCCCGCAGCCGAGGTGAAGCGCATCTGCGAGTCGAACGACAACAGCGCCACGCCGGGGAGCTGGTCGATGGCACGCCCGAGGAACTCCTCGGAGGGACGGTGCTCAGTGGAAGGACTCCGCGTGCGCTCGCCCGCGACACAGCGGCCCTGGTGAAAGCTCATCTCCTAACATCGGCGCTCCCGGACCGGCGCGACGCCCCAGAGAGGAGGACTGGACGGATGTTCGCTTTGGGGAACGCCCACTCGGCAACGTTGCCGATGGCGCCGCTGCCGTCGCAGAGCACGATGCGCACGTCCCGTCGGCCTTCGAGGTCCCGAAAGAACTCCCGTCCGCCGCGCGTCCGCGTCTCTGATTGGCCGCTCGGGCGCGATGTACAGTAAGCGCAGGCAGCTGTACAAACGAGCGCCGAGAGTGGCTCACTTGCAGCACTGGAAACCGTCTCTGTGTACATGGCCAAGTCCCGGTCGAAGAAGGCAAGAAGAAGCAGCAGGAGCGGCAGGCAAGCGCGCGCCAAGCTCGGAAGCGACCGACCGAAAGCACGGCCAAGCGCGCGACCTGGGCCGGCTTGCTCCTGGATGCGGGGCAGGAGCTTCAAGACTTCCTTCCGGTCTACGAGGGTGACCGCCGTCACATCAAAGTTCTACGAGCGCCGGGACAACAATGTATCCGCCAACGATCGCGGAGCAGCTTCGTTTACGCGGCCACGATGTCGTCGCTGTGACAGAGAGCAGCGAGCTGCGCTCGCTGCCTGACGCGGCCGTGTTCGCCGCGGCTCAGCGGGAACATCGGGCCGTCGCGACCGAGAACGTCGCTGACTTCATCCCACTGGCCAATGAGCCAGACCAGCGCGGTGAGTCCCACTGCGGTCTGGTCCTGGTCGATCCGAGCAGATTCTCGCCCGGCGTCTCCCTGAAGAACGACCCTCGGATCCCGCCGAATACGCCGCCGCCAGCCGCCACGAAACCCAAACGCTGCGATACCGCGGCCACCACAAACTCATGCAAGCCTCCCTCGAACCCGAGATCTTCGAAGGCGCCGTCACCCATTCACGACTCCAGCGAGCGGCCGGCAGCAGCCAACTGCGCCTGGTCGACGACGAGCGCGACAGAACCGCTGCGACGCTCGCCTTGGGCGCCATGCCGCCACACTGGAGTGGAAATCTAGGGCCAGGATCGGACTGTCCTCACGCCTCTTTCAAAGCTGTCGACAAGGCTGAGCAGTTGGTCGCACTCCCAGACGCGCCCCCATTTGCGCTCGTTGAGCCGGTTGATGATCCCCGCGCCTTCGAGTTGCTGGAGGGCCTTGCCGATCGCGACGTGGGACTTGCCGGTGAGCCTTTGAGCGACTGCGACATCGATCACCGGCTGCTCGGGGAGAACGCTTACGAGCTGGCGGACGGCGGCGTCCCGGCGTGGCTGGCCGAGCGCGTCAAGCCAGGCGGATTGGCGTTCCTCGATGGCCGCGGCCAGACGCTCGGCCTCCCTGGCTGCTCGCGTCGTAGCCTGCGCGAAGCGGGCCGACCACAGGCTGACTGCGCCTTGCCGGTAGTCGGCTAGCCCGTTGATGTAGCCCTTTGGTTCTGCGGCGAGGATCAGGCTGATCGGCGGGAGGTAGTTGATGATCTCGTCGCGCCGACGTAGGACGGTGTAGATGAGTGCTCGGCCGGCGCGAGCGTTGCCGTCGGCAAATGGGTGGATCGTCTCGAACTGGGCGTGCGCGATCGCGGCCTGGGCGACGGGAGCGAGGTCGTCTCGGTTGATGAACGAGCACAAGTCTTCGAGCAGCGGTCGGAGGTATTCGGGCGGCGGTGGTACGTAGCTGGCGGCGATCGGGTTGAAGTCGTTACCGCCGATCCAGTTCTGTCCTGTGCGGACGATGCCCGCGATCGCGGCGTCCGCCGTGAAGCGCAACAGGGTCCGGTGAATGTCTTCGAGGTCGGCAACATCGAAGGGCACCCCGGCCGTGCCGAGATCGATCGCTCGAATCATCGCCTCGACGTTTCCCAGGACTTCGGCGGCGCGGTGGTCGCGCAGTCCTCGGTCCGCTTGATAGGCGGCACGCGCAAGTCGCTTATGCGACAGGTGGACGCCCTCGATCCGCGAGGAGGCGACGCTTTCTGAACGCAGAAGGTTCTGCGCCAGCGCGCCGAGCGTGGCGACGCGTGGTGGCGAGCCGTCCAGATGCTGAAGCGCCTTCGTCGCTTCGGCGAGCGCAGCGACGGCCTCGCCACCGAGCGCGAAGTCGCGACCGGAGATCTCGTCGGGGATGAATACTTCGTAGCGGCCCCCGCGTCGCGCCTTGCGCCCACCGCAGGCGCCCGGATCTGCAGGCCACGAGCGCTTCTCAAGATGCCCGAGCGGAACCGCCGCAGTGAGCTGATGGTTGGTGGGGGACGCCTTGGGAACGTTTCGTAGTCTCAGCAGCTTTGTAACGATAGAGCAGGTTCGTTACGGAGTGGCGACGATTTGCAGCCTCCGCGACGGCGTGGACACGGCAGGACTACGGCGACGTGATCTCGAGTCGGGCGCGCCATGCTCGCATCGATCGAAGCTCAAACATGCAGGTGCACCAGGAGACAAACAGTCCTGCGCTCAGTGGCTGGCGGGATCTCGATGATGGCGGTACAAGCTATGGCAGGGAAACTGCGGGCCGGTTCAGCGATGCTCTGCTCGCCGGCGAAGTGGAACCGAGAGTGAGGACCAATGGCTAGATCCAATGTCCCGAACATCCTCGGACGGGGACGCGGCAACGGCGTTACCGATGCGTCGCTGACCCGTCGCCGGGTTGCCGCCGGAAGGGGGAGTCTCGGCCTCGCGCTCGCGGTCTCGTGCGTGGCGCTCGCGGCCTGTGGCGGCAGCTCCAGCAGCTCAAGCTCGGCCGGGGGCAAGACCGGTGTCGTCAACGCCAAACCCGGGGGGTCGTTGACGGTGCTGCTCAATTCCGGTTACGAGGGCGCCTGGCCGACCGGACTGGATCCCGCGACCAACACCAACGGCGCCGCCAACCAGGACCTGATGAACTCTATCTACGGCAACCTGTTCGAGCTCGGTGCCGGCGGCAAGATCACGGGTGACCTCGCCAGCGGGTACAGCTTCGCCGACGGCGGCAAGACGCTGACGATCCACATCCGTCCCGGCGTCAAGTTCACCGACGGCACGCCCTTCAATGCGGCAGCCGTCGAGTACAACTTCACGCGCGACATCGCCTCGCCCTGCACGTGCTCTCCCAAGGGCGCCGGCTGGCCGCTGGCGAAGGTCGGGGTGACGACGCCGAACGCCTCCACCGTTCAGCTCCACTACCTGCAGCCTTTCGCGCCGGCCGTCGATGACTTCATCGATTCCGACGTCAACTGGATCGCGTCGCCGACGGCGCTGAAGAAGATGGGTGGGCAGGCGTTCAAGATCACCCCGGTGGGCGCGGGGCCGTTTGTGGTGGTCAGCGACCATCTCAGCTCACAGTTGGTGCTCAAGAAGAATCCGAACTACTGGCAGGCCGGCCATCCGCTGCTCGATCAGCTCACGTTCAAGTCGATCGGCGGCGACGAGGCTGCGTACGAGGCGATGCTCGCCGGTCAGGCTCAGGCCTACGTGGACATGTCCACGCCGGCGATCATCAAGGAGTCGAAGTCGAACTCTGCCCTGACGGTGACACAGCAGTCGTCCACCTCGCCATACGACCTGCAGCTGAACACGTCGATCCCGCCCTTCAACAACAGGCTCGCGCGGGAGGCGATCTATTACGCCACCGACACGCAGTCGATCGCCACGCACATCTTTGACAACCAGTTCCCGATCACCCAGTCGTTCACCGGTCCTGGTGGATTGTTCTACGAGCCCACTATCCCCGGCTACCGTACCTACGACCTGGCGAAGGCCAAGGCGCTCGTCAAGCAGCTCGGCGGGCTGACAGTCAGCCTGGATACGATCAACGTCCTGGTCGCGACCCAGACGACCGAGGCGCTCCAGAGTCAGTGGGCGCAGGCCGGGATCAAGGCGACGATCCACAGCTACGATCTGGCTCCGCTGATCCAGCAGTTCCAATCCGGCAAGTGGCAAGGGTTCGTCCAGACCGCCGGCTCCTGGGATCCCGCCGCCGGCGTTGGCGTCTACTTCCGGTTTGGATCAAAGTCGCCGTTCAGCGGGGTTCACGACCCCAAGCTCGACGGGCTGCTCCTCCAGGCGGCCGGGACGCTTGCCAGCAGCCCCCGCGCCAAGCTCTACGCGTCGGCGGCGAAGTACATCTCAGACCAGGCTGACGGACCGTTCCTGTTCGCCTGGGCGCCGTCGCAGATCGCCAAGCGAGGAGTTTCCGGGCCCGGCCTGACCACGCCCTTGCCGGCGGTCGTCGTCTCGGCCAACGTGCTCTGGGAGGATGTTTCCAATAGCGGGTGATCGCGACGCCCGGAGGCGAGCGGGATGAGCGCGTCAGCGTCCGCCCAGTTGCCCCGCCCGACCGCGGGCCGCCTCTTGCGAGTGGCCCGTGTGCCGGCGGTGCGGATCATCGCCCGCCGCCTGGTGGCCGCGATCCTGGTGCTGTGGGGCGTCACGCTGCTGACGTTCATCGTCATGAACTCGCTGCCGGGAGATGCCGGCCAGGAGCTTCTGGGAGCGAACGCAACCCCGGCCGAGGTCCACCAGCTCGACGTCAAGCTGGGGCTGACGCGACCGTTCCTGACCCGCTACGGCGACTGGCTGCACGGGGTCGTGACCGGCAACCTCGGCAACTCGCTGTCAAGCGGCCAGCACGTGAGCACAATCCTCGGCCAGGACCTGCCGGTGACCTTCGAGCTGGTTGCCTTCGCATTCCTGCTCTCGCTCGTGCTGGCGGTCCCGCTGGCCCTGCTGGCGGCGCGCCGGCCGAACGGGATCGTCGACCGGCTGACGATGATCCTCAGCATGGCTGGGCTGTCGGTCGCCAACTACGTGCTCGCGCTTGTGCTCGTGTACGTATTCGCGGTCAAGCTCGCGGTGCTGCCGGCGATCGGGTTCGTAGCGATCGGCGACAGCTTCTCGCAGAACATCCGCTCACTGACGCTGCCGGCGGTGTCGATCGGGTTCCCACTGCTGTGCTTCTACACGCGACTGCTGCGCGCCGACCTGCTCGAGCAGATGCGCAGCGAGGACTACGTCATCACGGCAAGAGCCAAGGGCATCGGTCCGTGGCGGGTGCTCCTCCGCCACGCGCTGCGCAATTCGTTGATCGGGCTGCTGACGATCGTGGCGCTGCACATCGGCACGCTGCTGGGGGCGACGGTGAGCGCCTAGCAGAT
>OCZT010003093.1_pt1 | contig 17104 bp, 9 predicted proteins | sample 1539031 | NCBI WGS metagenome assembly OCZT01 (sample SAMEA3539308, study PRJEB22396) | soil metagenome | biome: tundra; feature: field; material: soil | place: USA | collected 2010-05 | depth 0.15 m | reverse complement strand
TCATCGCGCTCAATGGTTGAAGACAAACTCCTTCGCGTTAAGCAGCGACCAGAACACGTCGTCGAGCACCTGCTCCGGCGCGGAGCCGGCTTTGCAGAAGGCTTTCAGCTTGCCCAACTCCTCCGGGCTGGGCGGACGGCTCAAGCAGCGGAGATACAGGTTCGCGATGATCTGTTCCGGCGTTTGGCCGCGCTTGAGCAGCGATTTGACCACGCCGCCTTGCTCGATCTTGTTTTGCACCGTGTCGCCGTTCAGCAGGTGCAGCGCCTGCGAGAGATTCGGATCCACCTTCACTTCGCACGAGCAAACTGTCGTGCGGCTGGCGCGGCCAAACGTGGTGAGGAAATAGTTCGCCGCGTTGCCGTCGGGGATTTCCACTGCCTTCGCTCCGCGCGGCAGCCCGGGGAACTTGTCCTGCGTTTGGGTAACCTGGCTGATGCAGTCCAGCAGCACCTCGGCGCGAATGCGGCGGATGGACGCCTTGGCAAAGTTGCGGTCGTCAGCCGCGTTCGTGTCGTTGGGCCGCGTATCGAGCTGGTAAGTGCGCGAGACGCAGATATCGCGCACCAGCTTCCTGAAGTCGTATTGATACTCGACCAGCTTCGCCGCTAGCGCGTCGAGCAGTTCGGGGTTGGAGGCTGGGTTGCTGATGCGCACGTCATCCACCGGCTCGATGATTCCGCGTCCGATGAAATGCGCCCAGACGATGTTCGCCACGTTGCGCGCGAAATAGGGATTCTGGGGAGAGGTCAGCCAGCGCGCGAGAACCTCCCGGCGGCTTTCGCCGGTGATCTCCGGCACCTCCCCGCCGAGAAACTTCGGGCGCACCACCGCGCCGGTGACGGGATGCTTTACCTCACCTTCCTTGCGGTCAAAGATGACCGTTTCCCGCGGATCATCGCCCGGCTTGTGCCCAACCTGGGCGAAGAAGGCGTCGAAGCCGTAGTAGTCGTTCAAGGTCCAGCGGTCGAAGGGGTGATTGTGACATTGGGCGCATTGGATGCGCATGCCCATGAACACTTGAGCCGTATTCTCGGCAAGCTTCTGCGTGTCGGGCTCCACCTGGTAGTAGTTCGCGGCCGGGTCGCGCAGGGTGCTGCCGGACGCGGTGAGCAAACTTCGCACGATGCGATCCAGCGGCACGTCCGCCAGCATTTGGTTGCGCAGCCACTCGAAATACACCAGGGCGGCCTTCGGATAAACCGCGTTATCCCGTGAGCGAATCTCCAGCAGCTCGGCCCATTTCATGACCCACAGCTCGGCGAATTCCTTGCGCTTGAGCAGTTCGTCCACCAGCCGGTTGCGTTTATCAGCGGCGGAATCGCCCATGAAACGGGTAACCTCTTCCGGGGTCGGCAGCGCGCCGGTAATGTCGAGGCAGGCGCGCCGCAAGAACGTCGCGTCATCGCAGACGCCGGACGGCGCCAGGCGCAGTTTCTTAAGCTTGGCATAAACGGCCTCGTCAACGTAGTTATTCGTCGGAACCTCGGGCCATTGAAACCGCAAACCCTTTGGAATCACGATGACCTGCGCGCCGACATTAAACTCGCCGAACCGCGCCTGGATGAATGCCTCGCCGCGCTGTCCGGCGGTGACGGTCCCGTTGTCGGCCACCTTGGCGCTGACGTCGTTGTTGCTGATGAAGACCGCGAGCGGCGTTACGTCGCGTTCCGCACCGTCCGAGTAATGCGCGCGGACGATAAACCGTTGCACGGCGTTGGAACCCTCCATTACGGCGGCCTTGGGAAACACTTCGATGCCGGTGAGTTTGGAAGCGTTCGTAGGGTCCAGCGGTGCGCGGGCGTCGAGCCACGCGACCAGTGTCTTGTAAAGCTCGCTATTCGTAGTGAAGCGCACGCCGCCGGTGTGTTGAACGGCGCCGAGACCTTTCTGGACGATCAGGCTTTCCTTGGGAATTGCGAGGTTGACGCGGCGGCCGATTTGTTCGCGCGTAAGTCGGTAGTAGTCTCCGTCGGGATCAAAGCCAAACAGCGAAAGGTGGAAGCCATCCTTGCCGCGGGACGTGCCGTGGCAGGCCCCGGCGTTGCAGCCGGCTTTCGTGAACACGGGCATGACATCGTGCTTGAAACTGATCGGCGGCTGGACCTTGGCCTCTGCAATCGAAACAGGAACGCTCAGAGAGCGGCCGGCAACAGTGACACGCAGTTCTGTTTGACCGTCCGCGAGCGGGACGATCAATCCCCTGGCAATGCTCGCGACGTGCGGATTTGCGACCGTTATCTTCGCCCGCGAAGTCAGGTCGCGCGTGGTGCCGTCGGCATAAATCCCCTGCACGACGATTTCCTGGCGCGCCTTGGCGGAGGTCAACTTGATGTCCGGCGGGAAGCTCTCAAGCTTGGACAGCTTGGTTTTGCCGCCGTCCGGCAAACAAGCGGTGAAGCCGAGGCAAAGCAAGAGAGAGATGACGGCGTTCGCCAGCCCGGACCCGGCGGAGCCCGAAAACAGACCTGTCAACCTGCGGTGGGCGTTCACCTCTTCCTTTCTGCCGTGGCAACTACCTTCACCGCCTCGTGCTTGACCGGCACGATCCGCAGAATGCCGCCGGACGCAATGTTGTGCGGAACCACATGGCCCTCCTGCATCACATCGACGGCGCAGAACAGATTCCTGAACGAACCCGGCGCGCATTTCGGGTCCACCGTAAGATCGAAGGACACCTTCGCGTCGTCCTTGGTAATTTCCTTTGCCTGGGTGCTGACTTTCTCCGGCAGACCGAGCAGGCGGATGGCCGCTTTGCCGGCGAAGGGTTTCAGTTGCTGTAAATCCACCGTGAGCTTTGCCGGCTTGCCGGGAGTGGCTGCCAACGTTGCAATCTTTCCGGCCAGGAACGGAGTCGCCACCTCGAGGCCGGCCAATTGCGACGACACATAAAGCTGCCCGCCGTCAACCGTCGCATGGCCGAGCACGGTGATCTTCCAATTGCGCACGCCGGCACCATCACCGGCGTTGAGCTGATAAAGCACGTTCGTCGCACCCTTGGGAATGGTCGCCTCGGATTGCGAAGTCACGCCCGGCGGGTTCCACACCATTTGCACCTCGATTGGCTCGTCGAAGCCGGGCTTGCGATCCGCGACGACTTCCAGCGCCATCGAACCGGCTTGCACCAGCGGGACTTTCGGCTCGACGATGCGAAGGTGGAACGGCGCTTCCTTGGCTACCGCGACACAGAGCTTGTCCACGCGCGTGTGGTAATACGTCGTGTTGTTTGGACCCTCAATGAGTGCCGCCTCCTGATGAAAATAGCCGGTCACTTTGCCGTTCGCATTGGTTCCAGTGGCCGTCAAGTCCAGCAACCTGCCGCTAATCGGCGCATCGGGCGCAGCCTCGAAAACGAACGGTTCGCTATCAACATTAGCAGCAAGCCTGTCGGCGAACAACGTCACGCCCGGCGGCAAATCCGGCACCTGAAAGACCAGCTCGCTGTTGAGGTTCGCGCGCTTGGCGGAGATCAGCGTGGCGAAACGATTGCCGCGCGGGACGACGATGAATTGCCGTGATTGGGTGTCGTTGCGCGCGACTTCGGGAATCTTCACGGCAATGCTCGGGGCCGACGGCGTAATCTCGATGCGGTAAGTGTAATCGCGACCAAACCGGCCGAGGGTGTCGCGAATGCGGACGAAGTAGTTCGTGCTTTCGGTTGGCGTAAACTTCAGCGCACTGTCCGCGCCGCCGGCGTCGTCGTTGGCGGCAAGGCTGTGGCCTTTGGCGTCGAAAACATCCAGCACCGAGTCCAACGGAGAACGAAGTTGTCGCGCATAAACGTTCACTTCCAGGGGAACGCCTTTGATTGCGGGGAATCGAAACCAATCTTCCTCGCCTTTCAGCGCAATGAAGCCGTTGAGCGCGAATGGTGGCGGGGTATTCACTACTGTTGCGTGCTCCCGATCTGGTGTTTGGCCCGTGGAAAGGACATTCGGAAACGGAGAAACGCGAATCCAGTTCGGTGACGGAGCAGGCACGTGGTCCAACTCGGCGAATACGCCAAGCTTGTCCTGCGGCGCGGCGGGCAGTTTCACCTCCTGAACGAACTCGCCAGTCGCTTCGCTGAAAAACGTTAGCGCCACCGTCTCGCCCGCTTTCCCGCCCAGCGGATAGACTGAGGTTGGCCGGGGAAAGGTCCCGACGTGGAGCCGATAATGGCAGTCCCCGTTGCCGCCGTAAGTCGCCTCGCGCAGTTGCAGGATGAAAGTGCCGTCGTGTGGCGCGAGGAGAGTGACGAACGGGTCTTGCATCGCGAGCCAGGTGTCGTCCACGTCGGCCAAAACCGTGCCGTTGGTCTCCAGCACCGCCAGCCGCGGATCGAACATGCCGCGGCCAAGGCGCATGCCTTCGACTTCCGCCGAAAGCCGCGTTCCCTTTTTCAACTCGACCGCGAAGCAGTCCACATCCTCGCTGGTGATGATGCCGGCGACGGTGGTATTGATGGCGATCTTCTGCGCTTGGGCCGGAGTATTATTCGGCTCTTTCTCGGCGACCACTGGAAAGGCGCCGACGAAGAAAGTTCGCAGCTCAGAAAGACCGCTAGCGGTGCGGAGGCGCAAATGGTGTTCACCGAGGCTGCACTCCGGCGACAGCTTCACCGCGGCCTTAACGAGCTTATTTGTGACGAAATTCAGCCGGCGAATTTCGAGTCCGGGTTCGTAGGCGATAATCTCTACTGCGTCCTGAAGCCGGTCGCCGTGGAGGCTCAGTTCAAGTTCCTTTCCGCGTTGCCCGCCCGTCGGCGTGATGGAGGCCAGATGCGGGGCCACCGCGCAGGCGGACGCTGCCACGAAAAGCAATATGCCGCACGCGATTCCTTTATCGAATCTTCGGCACGTCTCCACCCTCATCGCTTAGGCCAGGAGCCCGCTGGCGACTTCGCCGTCCTTGATGATCTTCACCGGCCGCGCGCCGGCCAGCAAAGTCTTTTCCCAATCAATGCCAAGCAGACTGTAGATGGTCGCTGCGTAGTCGGGCACGGTGAGCGGATTGTCGTTGGGTTCAGTGCCGGTCGCATCGGTCGAGCCATGCACGCAGCCTCGTTTAATGCCGCCGCCGGCCATCACGATGCTAAACACCTTCGGATAATGATCGCGCCCGCCGTTCTGGTTGATTTTGGGGGTGCGGCCAAATTCCGTGGTGACCAGAACGAGCGTCGAATCCAACATGCCGCGCGCATCGAGGTCCCGGATCAGGGCGGCGAACGCCTGATCAAACGCCGGCATCTGATTGCTGATGCCAGCGCGGATGTTGTCGTGGTGATCCCAGCCGCCGTAGGTCAGGGAGACGAACCGGACGCCAGCTTCGACGAGACGGCGCGCGAGCAGCATTCGCTGCCCGGCGGCGTTGTGGCCATAATCATCACGCAGCTTGTCTGGCTCTTGCTTGAGATCAAAGGCCGCGCGCGCCTGGCTGGAGCTCATCAGCGCGAAGGCCCGCTGGTAAAAGGCGTCCATGCCATCCAGCGCGTCGGACTTTTCGAGTGTGCTGAAATGCGCATCCACCACCGTGCGCATCTCGCACCGTTCGGCAAAGCGGGTTTCGTTGACGTCGTGCGGCAGATTCAAATCGCGCACCTTGAACCCGCCGTCGGCCGGATCAGCGCCGAGGCTGAACGGCCCGTAGGCCGAGCCGAGGAAACCCGTGCCGGCGTATTCATTTGGCTGAGTCGGAATGCAGACATACGGCGGGAGCTTGTTGCGCGGCCCAAGTTCGTGCGAGACGATGCTGCCGATGCTCGGATACTGCACGGCCGGACTGGGCCGCCAGCCGGTGAACATGTTGTGCGTCCCGCGGCCGTGATCGGCTTCACCGTGCGTCATGGCGCGGACGACGCAGATCTTGTCCGCGATGTCCGCGGTATGCTTGAGCTGTTCGGCAAAATAGACGCCCTCCAGCTTGGTTTTCACCGTGCCGAGCGGTCCGCGATACTCGATCGGAACCAGCAGCTTGGGGTCGAACGATTCCTGGGCGGCGATGCCGCCGGGCAGGAAGATGTTGATAACCGATTGGGCGCACGCGGCAGACAAGGCGGGTTGTGCCTGAAGCTTGAATACGTCAGCCAAGGTGAGCCCGAGGCTGCCGATTAGACCGACGAAGAGGAATTCGCGGCGATTGGGGCGCCAGATATGGTCGCTCCCGCCACAGAAGGAATCGCAAGTAGTGTTCATACAAGCTGCGCAATATGTTCTCCTATACCCATCACGCCATAAGCCGGGCAAAGCAACAGGATTTGTATCGCTTGTTCGACGGGTCCGGAACTTCCAATGGCTGGACAGGCTGGAACTTCTCCCCATAATCGGCAGCAACAACACTGAAACATCATGCGACCTTGCTTTATGCTGAACCGATACCGCAGAACGCAGTTCGCGATGGCTCTGCGGAATCTGGTCCTGGTCGCTGCGCTCGCGATGGCCAGGGAAGGCACGGTTCGCGGCGCCGAACCGGCGGTGAAGCGGCACCCGGGCCACTACGCTGCGGTCAACGAGGCGGAGGAGGTTCAAAGCATCAGGCACCTCGACGAACCCGCCCTGCGGGGCGTCAGCAAACGCTATTATTGGGCGGACCTGGAACCGAGGAAGGATGCCTATGACCTGGATGCCATCAAGAGGGACCTGGGCTTGCTCAAGACGCACAACAAACATCTTGTGGTCTTTATCACAGACAAGACATTCCGCAGCGGCAAGAATCCTCTGCCTTCGTACCTCGCCGCCTACGCGCTGCCGAATGGACATGGCCTCACAGCAATGCGGTGGGATCCGGTGGTGATCGGGCGGTTCATCGCGCTGAACCGGTCGCTAGCGCGGGCATTTGACGAGGACCCCAATTTCGAGGGGGTGGCGTTCCAGGAATCCGGGCTTATGATCGGCCCCGAGCTGCGGAGAGAACACGGTTACACGCCGGAGAAGTATCGAGACGCGCTCATTCAAATGCTTACGGAATCGAGCAAAGTCTTTCGTTGCAGCCAAGTGTTCTGGTACATGAATCATTTCGAAGGCGGCGACCAATACTTGGGGGACATCGCGAAGGCGGTAGTCGGCTCACGGGTGGTGATGGGCGGACCGGACATCCTCCCGTATCGACGGCGGCTCCAGGCGACTTACCAGCTCTACGAGAGGTTCAATGGCCGGCTCCCGCTGTTCTGCAGTGCGCAGGATGATTCCTATCGCCACGACAAGAACGACTCCCGGAACATGGGCAACGCGGCGGTCACTCGCAATCTTCCGCCGCCGGCGGAGGGATATGTTCCGATGGAACAAATCTTCCTGTTCGCCCGGGACAAGCTGCACGTGGATTATCTATTCTGGAGCTACACCTATCATGCCGGCACTGGCGCGTTCAACTACGACGACGCCGTGGCCGTGATGGAGAAGTATCCGTCGTTTGCCCGTTAGACCCCTGGCTTTCCGGCATGTGGGTGGCTTTCGGGGCCGGAGAAAGCTTCTTGCTGTAATAACCGGCGCGTAATGCTTAATCTGGGGGTGAGTATTGCATGTCAGATTCCGCGCAGTCAGCCGTAGGGCCGTCTCTGTTTGTCACCACGCACTGGTCGGTGGTGCTGGCCGCCAAGGACAAATCGTCGCCGGATTCCGCGGCGGCGCTCGAAGCCCTTTGCCGCACTTATTGGTATCCGTTCTATGCCTTCGTCCGCCGGCAGGGGCAGCCCGCTTGCGATGCCCAGGATTTGACCCAGGAGTTCTTTGCGCGCCCGCTCGCCAAGGACTACCTCGCGGCGGCGGCGCGGGAGAAGGGTCGTTTCCGCACTTTTCTACGGGTAGCGCTGAAGCGGTTCCTGGCCAACGAAGGAGACCGCGCGCGCCGGCTGAAGCGCGGCGGCGGCCATACACCCCTCTCGCTGGACACCGAAATGGGCGAGGAGCGCTATCAGTTAGAGCGGGGCGACGGGCTGCCGCCGGACCGCCTCTACGAACGGCGCTGGGCCATGACGCTACTGGAGCAGACGCTGGTCCGGCTGCGGTCCGAGCACACGGCAGCGGGCAAAGCGGCGGAGTTCGAGCAGCTCAAAGGGGTCCTGATGGCAGACCGGGGCTCGATTGACTACGGCGCCCTCGCCGCAGAACTGGGCCTGAGCTTGGGGGCCGCGCGGGTGGCGGTACACCGGCTACGGAAACGGTTTCGCGAGCTGTTCCGGGCGGCGGTGGCCGATACGGTCTCCGGACCGGGGGAGGTCGAAAGCGAACTGCGTTACCTGGTTGGGGTCCTGGATGAATGCTGAACAAGCCGGATCGTGGGGCAGACCTCCGGTCTGCTGGTTACCCGGGCCTCTGGCCCGGTGTCTTGACGCCGACGGAGCCAGAGGCTCCGTGAACCAGCAGACCGGAGGTCTGCCCCACACCCGAACCGGTTACCATGTAACAAACTCTGCCAAAGGTTTAACCACTGGGCGATGAACGAGAACTATCGATGTCCAAAGTGCGGCCAGCCGGTGCCACAAGACGCGCCGGAGGGGTTGTGCCCACGCTGCCTCGGGGCGCTGAATCTTGACTCGGAAACCGGCGTCACGGGCGCGGAAGCCGCCACCGCGACCCCGCCGCCCTCAGCGTCGGAACTGTCGCCGCTCTTCCCGCAGCTCGAGATTCTGGAGGTTATAGGAAAGGGCGGAATGGGAGTGGTCTATAAGGTCCGGCAGAAGGAACTCGACCGGATCGCGGCCTTGAAGATCCTGCCGCCGGGCATCGGTGGGGACCCGGCGTTTGCCGAACGGTTTGCCCGGGAGGCCAAGGCGCTGGCGAGGCTGAATCATCCCGGCATTGTGACCATCTATGATTCCGGCCGCGCGGATGGCCTCTATTATTTCCTGATGGAGTTCGTGGACGAGGTGAGTTTGGGCCGGTTGATGCACGGCGGGCGGGTGTCTGCGCGTGAGGCGCTGGCGATTGTGCCGCAGATTTGCGACGCCCTCCAATATGCCCACGATCAGGGCATCGTCCACCGCGACATCAAGCCGGAGAATATCCTGCTGGATCGGCAGGGCCGCGTGAAGGTGGCGGATTTCGGTCTGGCCAAGCTGGTGGCGGGAACGCGGCAGCCCCTCACTCCGGCCCTCTCCCCATCGGATGGGGAGAGGATGTCCGACAGGGCGGATGAGGGGAAGACGCCTGCCCTTACCGTTGCTGGCAAAGTCATGGGCACACCGGCCTATATGGCGCCCGAGCAGGCGGAGCATCCGGCTGAGGTGGATCATCGCGCGGATATTTATGCCCTGGGAGTGGTGTTTTACCAGATGCTCACCGGCGAACTGCCCGACCAGCGCCTCGATCCGCCGTCCAGGAAAGTCCAAATCGATGTCAGGCTGGATGAGATCGTGCTCCGCGCCCTGGAGAAAGAGCCCGAGTGCCGCTACCAGCAGGTCAGCGAGGTTAAGACTGCGGTGGAGACAATCGTGATCTCGGGGAGCGCGACCGCCTCGGCTCCATTGTCCGGTTCGCTGCCAACGGAAGCCACACAGGCCGTCTCTTCCCGGCCCACCAGCCGCCCCTGGGCGTTGATCGTCGTCGCGGCGTTGTTCATTGCGAGCGGGTGCGCCACGGCCTGGGAGATTGCGCACGACCTCCCGCGCCACAGCTACGACTTCAACCTCGGGGTGCTCGCACTGCCCATTGGCGTTGGTTTGCTCCGTCGGCGTCCCTGGTGGCGGATGGCGGCACTGGCGTCGCTGTGGTTCTGGCTTGTTGTGATGCTCATCTTTGCCGTTCTTGCCCTCGCGGGTCGCATTCTGCCTAACGCTACAGTGAAATGGCAGGGCCATGAGCTAACCGGCTCGCTTCGAATCTGGATCATTCTGCTGGGCTGCACGCTGGGAGCCGCGCTTCTGGTTTGGATGTGCCGGGTGCTGGTCCGGCCCGATGTGAAAGCCCTTTTCCAACGGGGCCCGTTTGCTCGCCCTTGGATTGAGTGGGGGACGCTGGCTGCCGGCTTGGTGCTGGCGATGACAGTGTCATGGCTGCTTTTGGAGACCGGCCTGGACCGTATTAACTCAACCGTGACCGCCTCCAGCTTCGGTCCAGCAGTTGAGCGCGTGGTCTATGTAGATCTTCCCGGGCGCGCTTTCCTTAATCTCTCGACCGGCAATTATGTCATTCCGCCCAGGGATGTTGATCCGGCGGACTGGACAAGTGAGAAATTAAGCGGCTGGCTCGCAGCCGGATCAGGTGCGGACGTGATGGCAACGCAAGATCGCGGAGACACGCGCCTGGGCATCTGCTATACGTCATCCAGACAGGTTCCTAACCGGGCGTGGGGTAAGCCGTGGCTTCTGGACGAACTTCCGGCACAATTGCTCACCAACGCGCCTTCGGCAACGGACTCTGTTGGGGTCCTGGGTTGCAAGAAAGGGCTGGCGACGTTTGCGTTCCACACTCAGCACCACGCTGCCGGTCTCCTGCAAGTCCTTGGCTTCACCGAGTACCCGCAAGGGGTGAAGATTCGCTACAAGTTGGTGCGAAACGCGAACAATGTTGCCGCGCCAAACGACTCCGCTCCCGAATTGACCACGCCGACAAACCAACCGCCCGCTTCGCCGCGCACAGTGGATGAGGTCCTCACCCGTTACACGCAGGCCCGAGGTGGATTGGCCGCCGCCCAAGGAACAACGACCTTGATGATTGAGGGCACATGGGAAAGCATCCCTGGCTTGGGGACGCTCGAGGCCGAGGCCCTTATAAAACCGCCGGACAAGTGGTTAGTGGCTCTCAAGGATGAGCACGGACTTGTGTTCCAGCGGGCGCTTGACGGAGCCGCCGGTTGGGACGTCTCCAAATCGTTCGGGACGACCCAGGTTGACGCCGGTACCTTGCAGGTATGGGGGATTCTCCTTGGCTTGTATCGTGGGGAGCCAATGGCGACGCTCCTGCCCAACATGAGTCTGAAGGGCAAAGAAACTATTGGAAGCCGAGACGCCTGCGCGCTTGAGGCGGCGTTGCCGCAAGGTCCGCCAGCCAAACTCTGGTTCGACACACAGACTGGCCTCCTGGTCCGTATTCAATACGCATTTAACGGCAGCCAGTTCCAGCTTGATCTTGACGACTACCACGACATCGGGGGCTTAAAGCTCCCGTTCAAGCTGCGCCAGACAGGGCTGGAGAACTGGACCTTGCGATGCCGTGAAGTTAAACGGAACGAGCCCATCGAGGACAGCAGGTTCAAGCGGCCAGCCAGCCACTAGAGCCAGGTCAGGCACAGGTTGCCCGAGCTGTAGGAATAGACTCCCATGCATTCGGCTGTAGGACAGACAAAATGCTCCTTCGATGCGGCGGAGCGGGGGAATTCGCTTGCCACAAATCTGCAATTGTGCACTAAATGGAGCCGCAACGCGACACGGTGTTCAGAAAGGCAATCGTGAGAACAGCAAAACGCTTCTTTGGTGGACTAGCTTTGGCCCTGGCAGTTCTTCTGCCCTGGGGTGCTGCCGGGCAGACGAACATTAGCCTCCCGGACTCGAACTTGGAGAGCGCGCTTCTTTCGGCCCTGGGCAAGACGAATGGGCCGATCACGACCGCGGACATGCTCGGGTTGACGAATCTTACGGTGGGGACGGTGGTCACTAACTTGTCCGGGTTGGAATATGCGGCGAATCTGGAAAGCCTTTACCTCTACTCCGGGAACGTCACCAGCCTTTCTCCATTATCCGGCTTGCTCCACCTGCGGAGCCTCAGTGTAGAGAGTGGTTACTCGGCGAACCTCACCGGCCTGTCGAGCTTGACCGCCTTGACGAATCTCGATCTGTATTCTTCAACTTTCACCAATGCCAGCGGCCTGGTGGGATTGACGAACATGATTGCCCTGGACCTGAGCTGGACACGACTCTCTGACCTCGTACCGCTGGCGGGACTGCCGCATCTGCAGTACCTGGATCTGAGCGGCAATCCACTGGGCAATTGCGCCGCGCTGGCCGGCCTGACCAACCTCTCCGGTTCGCTTTACCTGGACAATGCCTCGCTTACCAACATCGCGGGTCTGGGCGGTTTGACGAACCTCACGGAGCTGACTCTCTACCAGGATCAGGTGAACGACCTCAAGCCGCTTGCGAACCTTACCAGCCTGGCAGCCCTCGACCTGGCGGACGATCCGGTCCGGGACTTCTCCGCATTGGCAGGAATGACCAACCTCCAAAGCCTTTTTGTGGAAGGGACCGCCATCAGCAATCTCAATCGCCTGCCGCTGCTGCCGAGGCTTACTATGCTGGATGCGAACTACAACCGGCTCGGCGATCTGAATGCTCTGGCCGGCTGCACCAATCTCCAGTGGCTCAACGCGAGCTACAATTGCCTGACGAACATCGATGCGCTCACGAATCTCAGTCAACTGCGGACGGCGTACCTTCAGATCAATCTGCTGGATACCAACACCGCCTCGGCGAACATGAATGTGATTCAGGCGCTGCTGACCAACCACGCTTCTGTGCAATATACGCCGCAACACGCACCTCCGGCCACCTCCCTGCCGGGGGATTGGCTCGTCCCCGCAAACGAGAATTCCTCTATGTGGTTCTCGGTCTCGGACGATTTGACCCCAGGTCAGTCTTTGGTGCTAAGCGTGCGTTCGTCCAACCCCGGCCTGGTGACGGCAGCGATTGGCCCAACTCCGCTTGCCGTTTTGCCAGTTTCGAGGTGGGTGCAGTCCGTAGGGATCTTCACCATGGTGCCCAATGCGCCCTCTATTGCCGGCTGGAGCGGCTATCTGAATCTGACTGCGGTCCCGAACCAAACTGGGACGGCCACGATTACTGTGACCGCGACGGACGACACCGGTCTGACCACCGATACCACGGTAGCCGTTACGGTCAGCCAGCCGGTGTCATTTGACAGCCTTGCCGTGGGGAATGCGAACTCGAACGTGACCTGGAGTACATTTGGCGCCAACCCGTGGCAGGGGCAGACGAATGTGGTGCATGACGGCGGCGCTGCCGCCCAAGGCGGGAGCCAGGAGTCGTGGCTGGAGGCCGAGGTAACGGGGCCCGGCCTGCTGACATTCTGGTGGAAGTATTCTGCCACCAACTGGGCGCCCGGAGCGGAATTGACGGCGACGTGCGCCGATTCCGGGCTGACCGGCCATGTCTGGACGCCGCTGGGCTCGGGTTTCCCGGGATACGGGCAATCAACGGTGCCCGACTGGCAAGAAAGCACGCTCAGCCTGCCGGCAGGCCGCTGGGCTCTGCGTTGGCAATACGCGCCAGGTCCCTGGGACAGCTCAGATGAGTTGTGGGTGGCCGACGTGACCTTCACTCCCGGGCCACCAGTCTGCTGGCTGGAACATGTCCCGTCGTGGAATTCGCCGGCGTTTTTCTCTCTCTACTTGCACGGCCCGCCTGGTGAGACTTACGATGTCGAGGCCTCGCCTGATCTGCGGCATTGGTCCAGAGTGGAACGGATGACCCTGTCTGATTTTCAAGCCGAGTACACAGATCCACACGCTACCGCCGCGGCGCGGTTTTACCGGATGCACAAACCAACCTTGGCCCCGATGTGGTTGGAGAAGCCAAGAGTCGATGGGAACAAGGCGGTTCAGCTTACGCTGCACAGCGAACCTGCTCAGCCGTTGAGTCTTGAGTATTCCACCAACCTCTTGACTTGGGAAACCCTGGTCCAGACCAACAACGTGGCGGGCACCATGCAGGTTGCGGATGGTGCGGTGACGAATGCAAGTGTCAGGTTCTATCGGGCTAAGGCTTTAGCGTGGGGAGGTTCGCCCGCGTTGGGCATCCCAGGCCTACCCCCAAGCGCTCGGCGGCATCCCAGGCTGCACTTGCCCATAGGTCCGGGGCTGCCCGTCCCTCTGCCAACACCACCGATTCTGACAAACCCCTAGCCCACTCTTTGAGAAGTGTGGCGTTAGGAGTCGAGGTCTCCGGCCTTGGAAGCTGAGATCGGGGCAGCCAGAGCATGGGAACGCGGAGAGGCAGAGGAACGGGGAGAAACGCAGAGCGCAAGCATCCTCTGCGAATCACTCCGCCGGGCAGTCGGTTCGTCAGCCTGAGACCCTTGCACGCTCGCCACGTCCTTCGTGCAACAAATGCACTTACCCCGTTCCTGAGCGCGGGCCAGATCGTGAAGCCGGGACGTCTATGCAGATGTAAGCTGCTGGAAATCGGGCCATTACGCCCTGTAGCAGATGGCTGGGCACGGAATCTGCGCTAGCCGCCGCCCTAATGCAGAAATACAGAGAAGTTCATCAGGCTCACGCTTTGTCCCGTGCGGGGCACCCAGCATGAGCACCGTGGCCGATTACACTGAACCGTCGTTGATGGTGCCGCTCCTGCGCAGCCGGGACGCGGCAGGAGTTACGGCGGAACTCTGCTCGACGCTGGATCGCCAGGGGCGGCTTGGCGATCTGCTGCCGTTCTACCACGCCGTCATTAGCCACGAGGCGTTAAGCAGCACTGCCATGTCGCCCGGTTGGGCCATGCCCCACGCGCGCATGGCGGGGGTTCGACGCCTCTCTTTCGCGCTGGGACGGACGGCGGAGCCGCTCGTTTGGTTTGGCGGGGAGCCGGTAAACATGGTCTTTCTATTTGCCGTGCCGGAAAGCCAGGCGGCGGCCTACCTGAGCCTGATTTCCGGCCTGGCGAGCCTGGCCCAGGACCGCCTGCGCCTGGAGCGTCTGGCCGACGCGCCCGATAGCCGGGCGATGTTCGAGGTGCTGCGGGGAATCCCCTTGCCCAAACGCCATGCTGCCGTCGTCGCCGCCTGAATTGCCCTAAATCATGAACATCCCTTTCCGCCCCCGTCTTGTCGATGCGCTCAAAGGCTATTCGGCGAAAGACTTAGCCCCCGATCTCATCGCCGGCGTGACCGTCGGCATTGTCGCGCTACCGCTGGCGATGGCCTTTGCCATTGCCTCCGGCGTGAAACCCGAAGCCGGCATCTTCACCGCTGTGATCGCCGGGTTCATCGTCTCGGCTTTGGGCGGCACCAAAGTCTCCATCGGCGGGCCGACCGGCGCCTTCATTGTTATTCTCTACGGCATCGGCGCCAAGTACGGCTTCGATAACCTGCTTATCTGCACCATTATGGCCGGCGGCCTGCTGGTCACGATGGGCGTGGCGCGAATGGGAACGATGATCAAGTTCATTCCCTACCCGGTGACGATGGGTTTCACCAGCGGCATCGCGGTGCTCATCTTCAGCACCCAGATCAAAGACTTCCTCGGCCTGCAAATCGAGAAGGTGCCTTCGGAGTTCGTCGAGAAGATGAGAGTGCTCCTCGAACACGTCGGCACCATGCAATGGCCCACCGCCGCGCTGGCGGCCGCTTCCCTGGCCATCATCCTGTTCTGGCCCAGAAAGTGGCAGCGGCGCGTGCCGGGCTCGATCGCCGCGCTGGTTTTGGGCACCGCCGCCGTCGTGTGGTTCAATCTCCCGGTCGAGACCATCGGCAGCAAGTTCGGCGGCATCCCGCAGGGCCTGCCTCACCCGCACTTGCCCGTGCTGGCGTGGGACAACATCCAGCACCTGTTCCAGCCGGCCATGACGATTGCCTTGCTGGCGGCCATCGAATCGCTCCTGTGCGCGGTGGTCGCTGACGGCATGGTGGACGACCGCCATGATGCCAACCAGGAACTCATCGCCCAGGGCCTGGCCAACATCGTCTGCCCGCTCTTTGGCGGCATCGCCGCCACCGGCGCCATCGCCCGCACTGCCACCAGCATCAAGAGCGGCGCCCGCACGCCGGTCGCCGGCATCGTCCACGCGGTGACGCTGCTGGCCATCATCCTGGTCGCCGCGCCTCTGGCCAAGTTCATCCCCCTGGCCGCCCTGAGTGCGGTGCTGGTCAATGTCGCCATCCACATGGGCGAATGGCACAACTTCCGCCGATTGCGCAAGTGGCCTATCTGCGACACCGCGGTCTTCCTCTCGGCTTTTGCCCTAACCGTCGCTGTGGACCTCACTGTCGCCGTCGAGATTGGCATGGTGTTGGCCGCCATTCTGTTCATTAAGCGCTCGTCGGAAACCACCCAGATCATGGCCGTGGACGAGAGCACCGAGACTGAGGGGTCCCAGCATTCCCTCGTCGGCAAAGAGGTGCCCGCAGGGGTCATGATCTACCGCATGATGGGCGCTTTCTTCTTCGGCGCGGTGGACAAGCTCGAAACCATGCTCAAGCGTGAAAAGCGGGACCCGGAAGTGCTCATCCTGCGCATGCGCAAGGTTGTCGCGATGGATGCCACGGGCCTGAACGCTCTGGAAGACCTCTATGAAAAGATGCACCGCAAAGGCCGGCACCTGGTCTTGAGCGCCCCCCACACCAATCCGATGATGGTCATGGAGAAAGCCGGTTTCATCGAGCGCCTCGGCCGCGAGAACGTCTGCCCGCACATCGACGCCGCGCTGGCCCGCGCCCGCGAAATCCTGGGCCTGCCACCAGCACTGTCAACCGACCCGCATCTCCACGAGAAACAGCAACTCGATGCCGTCCGCCTGGAGTTGACCAATGCGCTGGACCGGGTCAACCACGTCCTCAACTCGCCCCCCGGAGCGGGCCAGCGTCCCATCCCGGTTCCCAAGAAAGACACCGAGAAGATCTACGTCCAGGTGGAATGAAATCGGTAACGGGCGACTGTGCTGCCCAAACAAATCAGCCTGGAAAACGCAGTTGATTCAACGCAAAGACGCCAAGAGGCAAAGAAGCAAGGATTTTGGCTATCTGGCGCCTTCACCGGCTGGGTGAGCGAAATTGAGCCTGTCTTCCCATCCCCATCTCCCTGTCCTTTGCCTTTTTGCCTCTTGGCGTCTTTGCGTTAATTGCCGTTTCCAGGTTCACACGCCCAGGCGATTTGGGCCACGCGCCTGCGCCCGCTGGCCAGCGGCGGTGCCATTTCGGGCTGAGGCTTCCTGGCTTTGGTGTGGCTTTGGTGTCGCATTGGTGTCGCATTGAGGTGGCTTTGGTGTGGCTGTGGGGTCGCATTGGTGTCGCATTGGTGTGGCTTTCGGGTGGCCTTGGGGTGGCTCTGTACACCGGAGTCTATGCCTAGTATATGCCTAGCAGCCTGTCGGACTTAACGAATTGAGTTTTGGCGGGGCCAGATGGGATGCGGGATACGAGGCTATACAACCGCCCGGCGAAATCGGAATCTGCGGATCTTG
>OCZT010003092.1_pt1 | contig 17110 bp, 12 predicted proteins | sample 1539031 | NCBI WGS metagenome assembly OCZT01 (sample SAMEA3539308, study PRJEB22396) | soil metagenome | biome: tundra; feature: field; material: soil | place: USA | collected 2010-05 | depth 0.15 m | reverse complement strand
GTGCAGCTTCGCTTAGTGGGCCGCAAGAGCGATGGTTACTTGACAAAACTAGGTACCGACATCATAGGGCTGGGTTGGTTGGAGGATCCGGGAGACGAAATTGCTACTTGGTCCGCCATGATTGTTCCGATCAAAGTGGGCAGTGGCACGCGCGTAAAAGTCGCAGAAGGTTTTGCCAGAAGATGCCCGATTGTTGCAACCACGATCGGCGCTTTTGGATATGACGTGAACAATGGAGAAGAGATTCTCCTGGCGGATCGCGCCGATGATTTTGCCTCTGCCTGCATCCTGCTGCAGAGGAACCCCCAACTGGGAGAAGCCCTTTCAGAGAGAGCCCACAAGCGGTTTCTAGAGCGATGGACGTGGGATTCATTTGAGCGCACCATTGGCACAGTGGTTCGGGAATGCCTCGCAAGAAGCAAAGGCGCACAACAGGACCAGGCTGTCGCTGCGCGGGCCGCGGATGATAGTTTCGAAGTCACGCGGAGTTAGTGGACTGGGATAAATCAATTCAAGAACTATGACGGTAACGACAGGTGTAGAGCAAGTCCAGGCAGCGGTTTTACAGTTTGTCGAGTGGCTTGATCGCTACGGAGAGACCTCTTACGACCACCAGAGCTTCTTTGCAAGTGATCTCGGCCGGCGCGCGAAAGCACTCTACTATACGAATCCTGTGCTAGGAACGATGGCGGTATCTCCAATGATTTTCTGCGAGGCGTTTGTCCCGTCAGCCAGAAGAATATTTTGGAAACGGCAGAGGTTTCCCATCGCTGACGCGCACTACGCCATGGGGTTTGCATTTCTTTCACAGGTATTCCAGAACAAGCAGTATTACAAGCGTGCAGTTCATTTCCTGGAAGTTCTGAAGCAAACCCGGAGCGCAGGTTATGATCACTATTGTTGGGGGTACCCGTTTAACTGGGAAACCAGGCGCGGCACGATGAGAGAGGGGACTCCTCTCATAACGACTGTTCCCTATGTTTACGAGGCTTTTCGGCAGGTGTACCAGATCGACAAGAACGAAGATTGGCGCGACATCATGCGTTCGATCGCTGAGCACGCCTTTCGCGACTATCACGATTTCGAGACGTCTGCCAACGCGTCCAGCTGTTCATATAACCCGGAACCTGGGGAACCAGGGGGCGTCATAAATGCCAGCGCATATCGAGCGTTTCTCTTGACTCAGGCGGGAATGGATTTCGCGGAGGAGAGGTACCAGAAGGTCGCTCAGAGGAACCTGAACTTCGTCCTCCAGTCGCAAAATTCAGATGGTTCCTGGTATTACTCCATCGACGGCGAAAGAGATTTTGTCGACCATTTTCATACCTGTTTTGTTCTCAAAGCTCTGGTGAAAATCGAAGACCTCACCAGAAACCAGGAATGTACGACGGCAATTGAGCGTGGCGTCGCCTATTACTTGAGAAACTTGTTTGATGAAGAAGGTTTACCCAAGCCGTTCTCCAGGCGGCCTCGGATGACGGTATATCGACGCGAGCTGTATGACTATGCAGAGTGCATTAATGTGGCCGTGTTGTTACGGGGACGTTTTCCCGAACTGGACGATACCTTGTCGCGGCTTGTCAATCTGAACGGATGGCAAAAAACGGACGGGTCTTTTCGAGCTCGTCAGCTTCTGTTTGGTTGGGACAACACTACGATGCATCGGTGGGCTCAATCGCAAATGTTCAGGAGCCTTTGTTTCTTTCTCTCGCAAAGTGGACACGATTGAACTCGCGTCTTTGATACGAGGCTGAACAACGATATGTGCGGGATTTGCGGACAGTACAACTTTGGTGACCACGCTCCGGTAATCCGCCGGACCATCGAGAGGATGACATCGTCCATCGTCCACCGCGGTCCGGATGACGAGGGTTACTACCTTGCCGGACCAGTCGGTCTTGGGTTTCGCCGGCTCTCCATCATTGATCTGGCCGGCGGTCATCAGCCAATGTCGGACCAGGAGAAAGCCGTCTGGGTGGTTTTCAATGGCGAAATCTACAACTTCCCCGAACTCAGGCGCGAACTGGAAGGGTTTGGGCATGTGTTCCGAACCACATGCGACACGGAGGTCATCGTTCACGGCTACAAGCAGTGGGGCGACGAGGTGTTGAATCGCCTCAACGGGATGTTTGGACTGGCAATCTGGGATACACAGCAACAAAGGCTGGTTGTCGCTCGGGATCCGTTCGGAATCAAGTTGATTTACTACAAAATCAATGCGGGCAAATTGTATTTTGGGTCGGAAATTCGTGCGGTTGTGGCAGCGACAGAAGAGAGCGTCGACGTCGACCCAATTGCTGCGAATCTGTTTCTGCGCTATCGCTATACACCATCGCCCTACACAATGTACGAGGGTGTGAGGAAACTCGCCCCGGGAACGATGCTGACGGTTGAGAACGGGACGTGCCGGGTTAGTCGTTGGTACAGGTACCAGCCCAGGCCGTTTTCGCCGATGAAGTCAGATACCGAGGCAATCGAGGAATTGGCTGAGTTGTACAAGCAATCGATGAAGAGGCATTTGCTCAGCGATGTGCCGCTGGGGCTGCTGTTAAGCGGTGGCGTCGATTCGGGGCTCTTGCTGGCGCTCATGAATCTGTACGGGAAATCGTGGCGAACTTACACGGTCGGATATGGCGCGAGCTTTGGGGACGATGAGTTGGTTGACGCAAAAGAAACGGCCGCAATCTTTGGCTCGACCCACGCTGAGATAGTGCTCGATCGCGCAACCTTTGAGCATGCTCTTCCGAAGGTTGTGTCCTTTCTGGAAGAACCGATTGCATCTTCGTCGATTGTGCCCATGTACTTTGTCTGCGAGAGGGCGCGGCAGGATGTAAAGGTTGTGCTGATCGGTCAGGGTCCGGATGAGTTGTTTGGCGGTTATCGCCGTCACGTTGGAGTGCGGTATGCCGGAATGTGGAGCAGTCTACCCAAGTGGTTGCGGAGCTCCGCTGCCAATGCCATCGGCGCGCTGCCGCGAAATGAAACGCTAAAGAGAGGCGTTTACTCGCTGGGCATTTCAGATCGAATGCGGAGGTATCAACATGTTTTCTCGTTATTGCCGGGGAACGAGGTCGATGCCCTCTTCCAGGATGGAGTGCTTACTTCGGGTACCGGTGACAAGATTCTTGAGTGCTGGCAGGACTTTACTGAACTTGCGGCTGAAGTGGACGACCTGGGGGCGTTTCAGTTTTTGGAGCTGCGATCCAGTCTTCCAGATGAACTTCTGATGTTCGCCGATAAGCTGTCGATGGCGCATAGCCTCGAAGGACGCGTCCCGTATCTGGACAAAGAAATCGTTGAGTATGTGGAAAGACTGTCGGCGAACTTCAAGGTTCGCCATGGTTCGCAAAAGTGGATTCATCGACGGGTGTGTGAAAAGTTCCTGCCCAAGAAGATTTTGAGAAGGAAAAAGCGGGGATTTGCCGTGAATGTGGTCGATGATTGGTTCCGCGGGGCAATGAGCAGAAAGATGAAGGAGATTCTCCTGGACCGAGAATCGCACATGTACCGTTACTTACGTCCGGCCGAGGTGGAGTCAATCTTTACAAAACACACCTCGGGTCAAAGCGATAACCACAAAATTCTGTTCAGCCTTGTTGTGTTCGAAGAATGGCTCCGAATGCATCTCTCCTCCGCAAATGTCAGAGTGGGAGCATCTTTTTGAAACTCCTTGAGCCGTGAGCGAAGCGAGCACAACGCGCTCCCGGTGGTTGTAGGAGGACACGCTGAAAATTCAGGTCATAAACCCGCTGACCGACTGCCGATGGGAGAGTTTTGTAAACCGACATCCACGGGCGTCGGCGTTTCATCAACGCGGATGGCTACAGGCCTTGTCACTGACTTATGGTTATGAGCCGTGCGCGCTCACGAGCGCCCCTGTAGATGAACCGCTGAGAGATGGCGTGGTTTTGTGTCGCGTGTCGAGCTGGATTACGGGGAACCGTCTGGTATCGGTGCCTTTCGCGGACCATTGCGAACCATTATTGGCTGATGATCATGACTTTTCAGAGTTCATGGTTTATCTGCAGGCGAAATGTGATCGTCGGCACTGGAAATATGTAGAGTTTCGCCCCTTGTCTGGTAGTCAAGAGCGAGAGTACGGTCTACAAGCCAGTAACACTTATTGGGTGCATAGGCTTGATACGACGTCCGGTGTTGAACAGTTAGAATATGGGTTGCACAAAAACTCGTTTCAAAGAAAACTCCGTCGAGCCCGCGTCGAGAAACTATCGTATGATGTGGGTAATTCGGCACAACTGATCGAGGAATTTTACCATCTGTTATTGACTACCAGGAGGCGGCATCACCTGCTCCCGCAACCACGGAAGTGGTTCAAGAACCTGGTCGCATGTATGGCGGAAATGGTCCAGATCAGATTGGCCCGAAAAAACGGTATCCCGATTGCAGCGATGCTTACTCTGCGACACGGATCAACGGTTGTTTTCAAGTATGGTTGCTCGGATGCCCGCTTCCACAACCTGGGCGGCGTGCCGTTCCTGTTCTGGAAACTGATAGAGGACTGTAAGGCATCTGGAGTTGAGAGCATCGATCTGGGCCGTACTGATATGACCAATCATGGGCTCATTGCATTCAAGGATAGGCTCGGAGCGGCTAGAGAGTTACTGACTTATTATCGATACACGAGACTAAAAACAAGCGGCCTCCCAGTGTGGGATTCGTCAGGTCTCCAGGGCCTTGTTTCCTTTGCTCCTGATTGGGTTCTATCGACAGCGGGCAGGCTCGTATATAGACACGTGGGATGATACGAGTGTGGCGACAACTCCGGAAGCGTTGATAGTTGCCAAAAAACGATTTGGGTCAGATTCCGAAAAGTTTGTGGATAACTGCGGAAGAGTCGATAGTGGAAGCCGGAGTGTAGCATACGGTACGCTTACTAAGATCGTTTGTCTTTGCATCCTCGGAGTCATGGTGGTGGCAGGCTTATGGCCATTTCATGCGCCGCGGAATCGTGTGACGTGGTTGCAGGACGAGGATGGACTTGAGTTCACTCAGAACTCCAGCATCCGAAGCATGGCTGCTTTTCACTCACAAAGCGGCAGGGATAACGCGTCGGAAAGCATCGAAATCTGGCTGGTTCCCAGTTCAATTCTTAGCCCGAACACGATCTTGTCGTTCGGTGGCTCCGATCATCCAGGCGCACCGCTCTTGCTTCGTCAATATAAGGACGAACTGATTGTGCGCCAGCCATACGTTGATAGTGACGGTATTCCTCGGGCCAAGGAGCTGGCAGTCGGAAACGCGGTTAGCGAAAAGAAGCCAGTATTGGTCACTGTCACTATGGGAGAAAAGGATGTCTTTTTTTACCTTAATGGTATATTGAGTGAAGAGTTTCGAAAGCTCGGAAAGTCAATTAACAATCTTACCGGCCGCCTGGTGGTGGGAGACTCACCGGGAGGTCGCGGCTGTTGGCCAGGCAGGGTTTTAGGACTGGCAATGTATGGTAGCCAGCTAACGCCGTCCCAAGTGGCAGAACACTATAGCGAGTGGATAAGAGACAAGCGGCCAGCAATTCGCAACGATGAATCTCCCGTGGCCTTGTATACGTTCCAGGAGCGTAGGGGCGAGGTTGTCCTTAACAAAGTCGATTCTACAAACAACCTTGTTATTCCCGCCCATTATTTCGCTCTTCATCCAGGGTTTCTATCCTCTGTAACAAACGACTATCGGCCGACATGGGAGTATTGGCAGGACGTCGCCATAAATATCGTCGGATTCATTCCATACGGTTTCTTTTTTGCGATCTTGTGGTCGGAAGTCTGGGCCGTCAAACATCCGGTTGTGGTGACTATATCCCTTGGCCTAGTAGTAAGCTTCACAATCGAAGTCCTGCAGGTATTTTTGCCGACGCGAAGCTCGGGTTGTACGGATCTCATCACGAACACGCTCGGTGCGGCGCTTGGCGTGATGATCTATCGTTCGGGGTTGGCACAAAGCCTACTGAGTGGCGTTCGTCGACAGTGCGGCATGCGCGCCGAAAACATCTCGTCTGAGATAATCGTGTCCTCTGGGGACCGAGGATCGATGTCTGCATGATCTCAGAGGCAACGGGATCACCGGTCATGAATGAATTGGTAATTGAAGCCGGCCACACGGAGCGGCAGTACTGGCAGGATCTTTGGCGCTACCGGGAATTGTTTTACTTCCTTGCGTGGCGCGACCTGCTCGTACGCTACAAGCAGACCTTCGTGGGAGTGAGCTGGTCGCTCATTCGGCCGCTCCTGACGATGGTTGTGCTTACAGTGGTATTTGGGAAGCTGGGCAAAATGCCTTCTGGAGGAGTGCCGTATCCACTGCTGGTTTTTTGCGGCATGCTGCCCTGGCTGTTTTTTTCCACCGCGATGTCCGAAAGCGGGAACAGCCTTGTAACAAACTCCAACCTGATTTCCAAAGTGTATTTCCCGCGGCTCGTCATTATTGTCAGCAGCGTTATCACCAGTTTTGTCGATTTCCTGATCTCCGGCGCCTTCCTCGTTATTCTGATGGTGTGGTACCGTTTCGCGCCTCCTGTGACCGTGTTGTTTTTGCCATTGTTTGTGCTGCTAGCGTTCGGCGCCTCACTCGGGGTCGGTTTGTGGATTGCCGCTCTCATGGTTGAGTATCGTGATCTTCGTTTTATCGTCCCGTTCATGGTCCAGTTTGGCCTTTATATCTCACCGGTTGGCTTTCAGAGCAGTGTCGTTCCGGAGCGTTTTCGGCTACTATATGCGCTTAATCCGATGGTGGGAGTTATCGATGGGTTCCGTTGGTGTCTATTGGGCACTCAAAACATTTACTGGTCAGGATTGGCAATCGCACTGGTTGATGTGACCGTCCTCGTTGCATCAGGTATCTGGTATTTTAGAAAGACCGAGCAGACCTTTGCGGATGTGATATGAGCGCGGCTGAAACACCTTCCATGAGTCCTGCCATGTCCGCTCCTGCCATCATCATCGAGAATCTGAGCAAACGGTACACCATCGATCATCAACGGGCTAACGGTGACGGCATGCGCCATGCCATTGAGGGCGTGATGCGCGCGCCACTCGCGTGGCTACGGTCTAGCCGCCAGAAAAAGTTGCAGCAGGTGGATTTCTGGGCGTTGAAGGATGTTTCTTTTCAGATCAAACAGGGCGAAGTGGTCGGCATCGTTGGCCGCAACGGAGCGGGGAAGAGCACCCTGTTGAAAATCCTGAGCCGGATTACCGTACCCACCGAAGGACGAATTCGCATCAATGGTCGGACCGCCAGTCTGCTCGAGGTCGGTACCGGATTTCACCAGGAACTCACCGGACGGGAAAACATCTTTCTTAACGGGGCCATTCTCGGCATGACCCGCGCCGAGATCATCCGCAAATTCGATGAGATCGTCGAGTTTTCGGGAGTGGAAGAGTTCCTCGACACGCCAGTCAAGCGCTACTCGTCAGGCATGTATGTCCGCCTGGCTTTTGCGGTGGCGGCCCACCTTGAACCCGAAATTCTGATCGTCGACGAGGTTCTAGCTGTCGGCGACGCCGCCTTCCAAAAGAAATGCCTCGGAAAGATGGGGACCTTTGCCCAGAGTGGCAGGACGGTGCTTTTCGTCAGCCACAATATGGAAGCCATCCGCAACTTATGCCAAAGGGCTGTCTGGATAAAGGATGGCCGGCTGCATAGAGACGGAAAGGCGGATGACATCGTCGAGGCCTATTTCAACGCCGTCTCGAGTGAACAAATGTTCTCCTGCTCGAATTCGGATTATGGACTAACCATTCAGAAGGTCGTGTTAAAGAACGACCGAGGGGAGGAAAGCAGCCAGTTTCGCCCCGGTGAAGATTTGATCGTCGAAATATCGTATGATGCACACAAGAGCATCGAGAAGCCAATCATCGCGCTGGGTGTGTTGGGAGTTAACGGCTCCTGTTTCACATCGAACATGTTACTGGATGGACACAGACCGGACTCCTTGAGCGGAGCCGGTCAGATAGCATGCACCTTCAGATCTATTCCGCTACTGCCACAAAGTTATACAGTCAAAATGATCATCCGGGCAGCGAACGTAAAGGACTTGATCGTCAACTATCAAGAAGTAGCCGGCTTCAGCGTGGTCGGAGATCTTGCCGAATACGGTTATAAGGGAGAGTTTCTGACGTTTGCGCGCCACTCCACACCGGTTGTTGTGCCCTATGAATGGCGGTTGCCTGATGGCACCACCGCGGCGGTGGCGTTGAATCGCCCGACCGCGCTTGTGGCCGATTCGCAAGAATAGATTTTGAAGACCGGCGCCGGAATGGTAGCTTAACAAGTCTCGGGCCGGCAGTTGATACATAACGGCGATAATATGCCAACGACAGCCAGGATAGCCGTTGAAGCGCCTTATTCACAGGCAATGCCTTTGCCAGCACGTGACCGCCTAAAGGTGTTTTTCATCGGCGACAATCGAAGCAGCGTCAACTGGGGTCGTGGCGCCAGTATTGCGCTGGGCCAGCTATTATCAGCCTCATTTGAGATCACTGGCCGGGTTACGGGCGACATGTTCGACGTGTCTACGGCCGAGGCTGGCTACGTGGGTACTCTCGCGCCAGCGAAATACTACCGGCACTTTCGGTACCTGCTGCTTCGAAGCTGGCGGCGGCCGATCGGCTGGTATATCAACCTGGAACGGTTGTTTGGCGCCCGAGATTTCATTGCTGAGGATCCTGCTGTAAGCATCGACAACCTGCTGGCTCACAAGCACAGGTATCCCGCGCTCGCTCGAATCTACGATCAAGCCGCGCAAGCTGACCTGCTGGTGCTCGATGGAGATGGGGACATCATTTTTTCCACTCCGCCCCGCCGGGTAACTCTCTTCTTACTTGCGATGATCGAACTGGGCATTCGCCTGAAAAAGCCGGTTTTTCTTGTGAATTCGATGATTTCAGATTGTCCGTTGACCGGAAGAAACAAGACGACGCTTGCAGCGGCCAAGCGATTGCTTGTGCAATGCCGGGCCGTGGCGTTGCGCGACCCTGAATCGCTGGAGTACGTCCAGAGTGAGATGCCGGAGGCTAACTTCAGTTTAATTCCTGATTCGCTATTTGCCTGGTTTTCACTCTACGCAAACGGCGGCTCCCATCCACCATTGAACGGCGACTTCATGCTACCTCATCCCGAGAAAGATGAATATTGGGGCAAGCTTGACTTTTCTCAGCCGTACATATGCATCGGAGGAGGAGCTTTAATCGGCAGTCAGTCTGATAGAGCGGTGCAGCGCTATGCGCAGCTCGTGGATGCAATAAGTCAGCTCGGCTATCGCGTCTATCTGACGGAAAATGACTTGCCGGACTCATTTCTGCAGCGAGTCGCCAGCGAGAGAAATGTCGGCATAATTCCTGTGGATGCACCCATCCTCATGTGCGGGGCTGTGTTGGCTCATGCCCGGCTGTTCATCTCCGGGCGCTATCATCCTTCGATTCTCGCCTCACTCGGCGGCACTCCGTGCATTTTTCTGGCGTCTCATGCTCACAAAATGGGCAGCCTGTCTCGAGTGCTGGAATATGATATCCATCTGCAATTCAATGCTTTCCCGGACAATTCCGAGATCAAGGGGATTGTGTCGACGGCGAGGGACTACCTTGATCAGGGCGAAACTCTGCGAGCAAGGATCAGGCAAGTGGCAAAATTGCGTTCCGATGAGGCAATGCAGCTGCCAGCTTTTCTGATGCGGCATATGAATGGCTGATCACCCTGAATCACGGACTCTTCCACAAACTGGTCTAAGCTTGGATGAAATTGTTGTAATCGGCGGCGGCGGACACGCAAAGGTCGTGATCAGCATTCTTCGGAAGCTGAAGCGTTACCGCGTTCTCGGTTATACCGACCTTAAAGATCATGGCTCGGTGCTAGGAGTTCCTTATCTCGGAGCTGATCGCGAGTTGGCTGCGCTGACGGGGAGGCCCGAGAAACTTAATGCTGTGCTGGCCGTGGGTCAGGTTGGTTTGGGGGAGAAGCGGTACGAACTCTGGACGCGCTTGCAGTTGCCATCTTTGTCCTTTCCTCTAATCGCCTCGCCGGATGCAATCGTCAACGAGGGAGTTTCGGGTGGCAGGGGCGCGGTGGTGATGGACGGGGGAGTCATCAACAGTGGGGCGACCATCGGCTGCGGTGTGATCGTAAATACGAACAGCACGGTTGAACATGATGTCGTGCTGGAGGACTGGGTGCATGTCGCGCCCGGGGCCACGATTTCAGGAGGCGTTACGGTCGGCCGTTTCTCGATGATTGGCGCTGGGGCAACCGTCATTGAAGGAATGAAGATCGCAGCCGGATGCATAGTCGGAGCGGGAGCTACCGTCGTGCACGATCTGACCGAACCTGGTGTTTATGTCGGTACTCCGGCCCGCCGCATAAAATAGAAGATTGATGCCGCACGTATTCATCATTGCCGAGGCGGGAGTAAACCACAACGGATCGCTTGACCTTGCCCTGCGCCTGGTCGACGCGGCCAAGGCCAGCGGCGCCGATGCAGTCAAGTTCCAGACATTCCGGGCTGATCTGCTCGCCACTCGTTCCGCACACAAGGCGCCTTATCAGGAGCGCACGACGGCAAACGCGGAATCGCAGTTCGAGATGTTGCAGCGGCTGGAATTGGACGCCGCAGCCCACGAGCGCCTGATCGACCATTGCCGGCAGATCGGAATCCAGTTCCTGTCCAGTCCATTCGATGCGCAAAGCGCTGACTTACTTGCCACGATGGACGTGGCGCTGTTCAAGGTGCCTTCAGGCGAGATCACCAATCTGCCTTTTCTTCAGCACCTGGCGCGCAAGGGCCGGCCATTGATTCTATCGACCGGCATGTCGACGTTGGGCGAGGTGGAAGAGGCCGTGCACGTTCTGCAGGCTGCGGGAGCCTCACAGCTGACGCTGTTGCACTGCGTGACTGAGTACCCCGCCCCGTATGCGGAGGTTAACCTCCGCGCGATGCAGACGCTCAAGTCCGCCTTTGGCCTACCCGTGGGTTACTCGGACCACACTCCTGGTATCGAAATTGCCATCGCGGCGGTGGCGCTGGGCGCTGAAGTCGTTGAAAAGCATTTCACGTTGGACCGTTCGCTCCCGGGTCCGGACCATGCTGCTTCCCTTGAACCGGTCGAGCTCCAGCAGATGGTGGCGGCCATCCGCCATGTTGAGGCGGCGCTTGGCACCGGCATCAAGGCTCCAGCCGCGTGTGAACTGCCCAACCTTTCGGTTGCCCGCAAGAGCGTGGTGGCCGCCCGCTCACTGCCCGCTGGACACCAGCTTACAACCGAAGACTTAGACATCAAGCGCCCGGGTAATGGGCTCGCCCCAAAGCTCCTACCGGTGTTGATCGGGCATACTCTCCGTACCGGTGTTGCCAAAGACGAAATCATCAACTGGAATCATATAGCTTGAAGTAAACGCTGAGCGGTGGCAACCAATCGGGCTGGCGTCGGACTCCTCCTCGGATTATTCTATTCGGGCTGATTCCGGCTTCCGGCGCCGTCGAAACTAAGGAGACGCTTATGGCCAATGAAAACCAATTACGAATAGCTAGGCCCCTTAGCATCTATTTAGGCGACATGACATATACCACAGTGTCCCTTGCCAACTTTGTGTTTCCTCTCAACATCGGCTTCATCGCGGCCTACGCGGAGAAATGCTTCGGCAAGGAGATCGATCTAAGACTGTTCAAATATCTCGAGGATCTGGAAGAAGCGATCTATACGAAGCCCCCCGACATTCTGGCCCTGAGCAACTACCCATGGAATTTCAATCTCGGTTTGGAGTTCTTCAGTATGACCCGGGCGATTTCTCCCCGGACGATCTGCGTGATGGGCGGTCCGAATATACCGCTTGAGGATGAAGCGCGCACCCAATTCGTCAAACACAATCCTCTGATTGACTTCTACGCCTACCTGGAAGGCGAAGAAGCATTCGCCGCGCTGGTCGCTCGCGCCATGGAGACCGGTGTCGACCACGAGAAGATGAAATCGACGCCGATCGACGGATTCATTCACCGCATAAGTGATACCGAAGTCATGAAGGGGGCTTGGCTTACGCGGCGGCGAAACCTTGACGAAATCCCGTCGCCGTATCTCACGGGGCACATGGACAAGTTTTTCGACGGTAAGCTTACCCCGATGATGGAAACCAACCGGGGATGTCCGTTCTCGTGCACCTTCTGCCACGAAGGAAACCAGCTCATTTCAAAGGTGAACCACTTCAGCATTGAACGCGTGAAGGCCGAACTGGACTACATCGCAGCTGCTATACAGAGATCCCCGATTCTCATCTCGTCTCTGATGTTCGCCGACCCGAATTTTGCGATGTACGAGCGGGACTACGAAATCGTCGAACACATTGAAAAAATTCAACAAAGGCAGGGCTGGCCGCGGTCGATTACCGCTTCGACCGGCAAGAACAAGAAAGAGCGCATAGCCAAAGCGCTGCGAAAACTGAATGGCTCCATGTCGATGTGGATGTCGGTCCAGTCGATGGACCCCGATGTCCTCCGGGAGATTCAGCGCGACAATATCAGCACTTCGCAGATGATGTCTCTGGCGAGCGTGTATCAGGAACTCGGCCTGCCGACGCTCTCTGAACTGATCCTGTGCCTGCCCGGCGATTCCTATGAAAAGCACGTCAAATCGCTCTCGGATGTTGTAGAGGCCGGAATCGACATCATCGAAACCTATACATGCATGTTGCTGAATGGCACGGAACTCAATTCAGCCTTAAGCCGGGCGACCTATAAGCTTGGCTCGCATTTCCGAATCTTGCCGCGCGACTTCGGAAAGTTCCGGGACGGGCGCATCTCGATCGAGATCGAAGAGGTCGTTACCTCCACGAGCACAATGTCATTCGAGGACTACATAGAGGCCAGAAAACTGCATCTGATGATCGCGGTGGTCTATAACGGTGGTGGGTTCAGTCCATTGCTGAGGTTACTGCGGCAACAGAAGGTCTCTATCATCGGGTTACTCCAAAGACTGGTAGCTGAAATCAGGTCGGCGCCGGCCTCCATGCAGGCAGTCTTCAACTCGTTTGTCCGACTCACAAAAGAAGAGCTATGGAACTCGGAAGAAGAGCTTCGGGCCTATGTGCGCGCAGAAAACAATTACGAGAAGCTGCTCAAAGGGGAAATCGGCATCAACCTGATTCAAAACCACATGGCCATGAGCTTGGCGGTGATGGATGATTGGGCCCAATACGTCTTCCAAACCGCCAGCACTATGCTCGGCGACAACCTCCACAATGACATCGAGAGCTCGGCTGTCTTTGCTGATATCCACGCCTTTTGCGCCGGAAGTGTGCACAATATTTGGGGCGGCGATCGCAACGAGGATAATCCCTGCGTCTCATTGAATTACGATATCGCAAGCTGGATGCGGAGCCCGCTCTCCACGCCTCTCTCGCAGTACAAGTTCAGGAGCCCGGTAATGTATCAGTTTGGCTTTTCTGAAACCAAGAAGAAGGAGATGGCAGCGCAGATCCAGCGTTACGGCACCACAGCCACAGGGATAGGGCGGATCATCATAGAGATGGGCCGCAGCCGGATCTGGCGTGAACTGGTGGAATTACCCGCCCAACCGGAACAGCTTGCGAAGATCGCTTAGCGTGAAGCGACGTAAAATCTGCGCGGTGACAACCAGCCGGGCTGACTTCGGACTCCTCCGCGGCCTATTGAAGGCCATTCAGGCTGATTCGGCTCTCCGGCTGCAGCTGATCGCTTCAGGAACGCATCTGGCCGCGAAATTCGGCCGGACTTGGCGTGATATCGAGGCTGAGGGCATAAAGATTGACCGGAAAATCAGCCTGCGGCTGACCGGCGACTCGAGCCTGGACAATCTAAAATCGATCAGCGTGGGCTTGAACGGCTTCGCCAAGGCCTTCGCGGAGTTGAAACCTGAAATTGTGCTCCTGCTGGGGGACCGGTTCGAGTTGCTCGCCCCTGCGATTTCTTCGTTTATGCTCGGAATTCCGATCGCTCACATTCACGGTGGAGAGTTGAGCGAAGGAGCCATCGATGATTCGGTGCGTCACGCCATCACCAAGTTAGCCTCGCTCCATTTTGCCGCGACTGAGACCTACCGGCGACGAATCCTCCAAATGGGTGAATCACCCGATCGAGTATTTAACTTCGGGGCTCCCGGACTTGACCAGCTCTATAGTTCCCCCCTCCTGACCCGGCCGCAGCTTGAGCGCGAACTTGGGTTCAGCCTTCAAGATCCGATTGCCCTAGTCACCTATCATCCCGTGACCCGGGATGCAGGCAGCGCCGACGCCCAAGTCCGCTGCCTGGTGGCCGCAATAAAGGCGAGCGGTCTCAAGGCAGTGTTCACCATGGCAAATGCAGACGCCCAAGGTTCCCTGATCAATACCCGCTTGCAGTCCGCGTGTGCACAAAATCCCGGGCGGTTCCTATGGATTCCCCACCTGGGACATCGCCGCTATCTAAGCTGCCTGAAGCACTTTACGGTCATGGTGGGAAACTCCTCAAGCGGATTGACCGAAGCCCCTTCGTTTCGACTGCCTGTGGTAAATATTGGCGATCGACAGCGGGGCCGCGTCAGGGCGGCAAATGTGATTGATGTTCCATGCTCCCGGGCTGCGATTCTACGCGGAATCACGAAGGCAACCTCTTCGCGGTTTCGCACCTCGCTGCGTGGCATGCGCAATCCCTATGACCGCTTTCACGACGGGCGCGCCAGTGAACGAATCAAGGATGTGTTAAAGCACGTAAGCGTTTCCGGCGACTTGCTAAAGAAAAGCTTTCACGATTTGCTGTAGCGCCGAATCCATGACTTGTGCAGGCACCCCACCAGAAGAATCTGCCAGGATCACCCGAGACGATGCCCATGCATGACAACATTGAGCCATTTCTCGTGCCCCACTCGCATACCATCCGGGAAGCGATGGAGCAGTTAGAGAAAACCGAGGAAAAAATTGTCTTCGTGGTCGACGCCGAGTCACGACTGATCGGTTCACTGACGGATGGCGACATTCGGCGCTGGATCTTGTCGGACGGCGACTTGAAGGCGCAGGTGTTTCGCATCTGCAATCGCAAACCCTATGTGGTAGCAGAGGACTTTCGGACCGAGCAGGTGCGGGCCGAGATGCTGAACGGCAATCTCGGCTGCGTTCCGGTGGTCAACCCCTCCCGGGAAATAGTGCGGCTGTTGTTCTGGAAAGAGATGTTTCAGGGTGGGGTGGCAATCAAACCAAAGCGCCGCCTGAATCTGCCGGTTGTCATCATGGCCGGGGGGCAGGGGACCAGACTCGCGCCTTTCACCAGTGTTCTCCCCAAGCCCCTCATCCCCGTAGGTGACCGGACGGTCATCGAAATCATTATCGATCAATTACTGCCCTACGGCCTGGCTCGCTTCTTCCTCTCGGTTAACTACAAGTCCAAGATCCTCAAATCCTTTTTTGAAGAGCTGGCGCCAAGCTACTCCGTGGCGTATTTGGAGGAGAAAGAGCCGCGCGGAACCGCCGGCGGTCTGCGGCCGCTTTATTCGCCTGCACCGGAACACTTGATCGTCACCAATTGTGACGTCATGATCCAGGCGGACTATGCTGAGCTGGTATCGTTTCATACCGACAACAACTACGACCTCACCTTGGTCGCGTCGCTCAAGGACTATCACATTCCCTACGGAGTGTGCGAACTGGAAAATGGCGGCAGTCTCAGCCGCATCACGGAAAAGCCGCTATACAGCTTTCTCGTGAACACCGGAATGTATGTCGTGCGTCGCGACCGGCTTGATTTGATTCCCGAGCAAACACGGTGCGACATGACCGATTTCATCGAGCAGATCAAAAAGGCCGGCGGGCGCATCGGCGTCTTCCCAATCGGCGAGAACGCTTGGGTCGACATCGGGGAGTGGGCCGAGTACCGGAAGGCGATCGAGCATCTCAATCGCCTTGGCGGCCGTACGATTCAAACTTAAGGAACCCACTTTGCGGGAATCACAAAGCTGCGCCAATGGTATTCGGGCATAATTCAGCGCGAAATTGAGGCTTCGTAAATTGCCATTTCCAAACTTGAATCGTCTCTTTCACCTAAGACCTGCGGAGGAGATCCCCCCACGATCGATTGTTAGTCGAACCGCCGCAGTTTCTCTGAAAGATCGCATTTGGCGCGGATTCCTTGATCGTTTGATATTCACGACCATCTGGCTCCCGGTCGGTGCGTTGGGCGTCTATGCCAAGGCCACAATCCTTGGCGATAAACAGTGGCGTATCCTCGCGCACGCCTTTCACCGCGCAAGCACTTTCCCGGCAGCGGAACACTTCACTGCCTTCGAACGAACCGCGCTCTTCTCATCCGACTGCGTAGTAGGTTTCGCTGTTGTGCCATTCGCTCTAGTTCTCGTGTTAGCGATTCTGCCCCGGAAGTCGTGGTCGGTCGTTGTTGCTTCGGTTAGCATTTTTGTGTCGCTCGCGGTCTTCTTGCAGATGCAGTCGTTCAAAAACGTGGGACACTTTATTCCGTGGTATCTAGTCTCTGACGGTGTTCACTGGGCGATTCAACATCCGCAGTTCATCATCAGCTACGGGGGTGGACCTATCTTCCTGAAGTGGGCATTTCTCATCGGAACGATTGTGATACTGGCAGTTTTCCTTCACCGCTCCAAAAATGTGTTCGAGGCCAAACCGGTACTAGCAAGAGCGCTCGCAGGCACAGTCACCACCCTCGCGGTCGCGGGCTGTTTGTTTGGCGCAGGGGGCATGACTAGCGAGCTCGCACAAACGTGGTATGGCCGCGCTGCGATTCCCGTGATGCTATCTGCGACTCTTCATGGAAATGAGGATTTGGGCACGAGGGCTATCGTGAAATCGGCTGATGCCTTGGGCAGGGAATACACCGCTGTGGCCAGCTCGAAAAAGGGAGCACCCGATCAGCGATACTGGGCGAGGGCCAGCGGTTTTGACGTGATCATACTAATTCTTGAAACCGCGCCAGCCAAGTATGATTCCCTTGAGTTGTTAGACGATCTGCCAACGTTGAAACAATTGGCGTTGCATTCATGGATCGGGAATTCGCATTACTCTACCTTCCCTTATACAGCCAAAGCGACGTTCTCTATCCTTACATCGATGTATCCTCTCAACCCACTCTTTTTCGGCGGCC
>OCZT010003089.1_pt1 | contig 17123 bp, 20 predicted proteins | sample 1539031 | NCBI WGS metagenome assembly OCZT01 (sample SAMEA3539308, study PRJEB22396) | soil metagenome | biome: tundra; feature: field; material: soil | place: USA | collected 2010-05 | depth 0.15 m | reverse complement strand
GTTGGCCGCGTCCACCAGTTCATTGAGGTGGCTGGCGGACGGCTGCGTACCGGCTTGGAACTTGCGAATCATGGTTACTGGTAGTCCTCTACCACGTCGGCGTAAGCGAAGATGCCGGTCCCGACCGTGCCCGCCGTGCCCGTACTCATGGAGATCGACAGGACAAGCACGTCGCCAACGGTGCAAGCCGACGTTCCAATCGTACCCGACAGAACCCCGTAGTTCGTCGAGGCCGAGCTTAGGGTCAGGGCCGACGACAGGATAACCGTGGTGCCGCGTTTGAGGTTCATCGTCACCGATCCGTCACCTGACGGCTTTACGGCGGCGCCACAACCGAAGCCCAGCACGCCGCCCGTGGCACCCTTGAAGACGTGGATGACGTAGCTGCCCGTCGAGGCCGCAGTCGCCAGTTCCTGGCTGTACCGTTGCCGATGCTGGTGGCGCATCTTGCTGGCTTGAATCGCCGCCGCCACCCCCACCTGGGCGTCATTGACGCAGGCCGAATTAAGGACCGCGTTGTTGAACACGATATCGCCGGTGAAGATTCCATCGTCCTCTTGCCGAAAGCTCATAGGGAACTCCTAAAGATGAAGACCGCTAAAGTCGATTTCAGAGTAGTTATCGAAATCCACGATGCCCGTTCCGCCTACCAGATCATCGGGGACAAGTCCATTAGAGGATCGCCAATACGCCTTGCCCTGCCATGTCCCGGTGGGCGTGTCTCCGCAATGAGAGAAGGTGTACGTCACGTCATAGGTCCGGTTGCCGTCCGTGCTCGTGCCGGTGATTCCCGTACAGAGCCACACCCCAGCGGCGTTGCCAGGATCGACGTTCCAGCCAGCGGCGTTGACCCTTCCGACATACGTCCTGCTCTTGGATATCGGACTGCCAAGCTCGTGCCGTTTGTAGCTTAGGGACGTTTGCGGAACCTGCTTCGGGAACGTAGCGAGTTGATCGTCCTGATCTACGCCGACAACTCGCTTGGTGCCGGTGTAGGAAACCTTCACCTTCGCCCCGTGGGCGTCTAGGTTGGCTTCGATCTGCGAAAGCGTTGTGCCGACTTCCAGCGACGGTTGCGGTATCCCGTACGCGCCCGGCGGATTCATGTTCGTCGAATCTTGCAGGCGGCGCTTATAGAGGAGCGTGGCTTTGGCGAGGTCAGGGCCGGGGGATGTCCACGTCCTCTCCATCAAGACGAGCGTAGGGTCTATCGGGTGCGCATCGCTCATGGCGGGCATTCCAGGAGCGTTCATGGCGGAAGAGAACTTCGCCTGCCCGTCGCCGGTCAATCCGTCAACCGTGGCGATACGCTCCAATTCGAGCCAGCCCTGCTCGTCCTCTTTGGCACGCGAGCCGTCGATGATATCTATGCGTAGGGTCACGATGCCATTCCCAGTTTGTCAATGACTCGCTGCAATAGGCCGTTGGTCTTCCCGGCCTCGGTGATCTGCTCGCGCATCAATTGAGGGATGTTGTTACTGCCCATGTTCGGCCCGGCGAAGACGGATGTCTGCACGAATGGAGAACCGCCCCTGTCTCCACTACGTTGCATCTGGCCCATCATGGCGGTAATCTTCTTCTGCGCGTCCTCTTCATTCAGGGCGCCACTATCCACCAATGCCTGGATATCAAGTGCTTCCCGCGCGAACTTCTTGGCGGGATTGATCTCCTCTTCGATATTGCGGGCCTGCTTCATTTGGTCCGCGAACTTCTCGACCTGCGCGTTGAGCTGCTCGTAGGCCGTTTCGGCGGCGTCCAGCTCCATCTTGAAGTCGATGGCCGCGATTGCTTTCTCGATAGCCGCTACCTGTTCCAATCCATGTATAATACCCGGGAGCGTAGCCTCGAACGCTGTCGCAACCGACCACGATGTCGGCTCAAAAACATTCTGATTTTCTACCCATGCAGCTTTCGCCGCCTTTAGGTCGTCGATCTTCTTCCAGAATGGAACGAGTGCCTGTTCAGTCAGTTGTTCCTTCCTGCCTGATTTGCCAAACAATGCGGTTGCGACATCCTCAGTCCATCCTCCGTGAATCTCTTTTGCTAACTTGTCTCTCTCGGCATACAGATCTTTGATCTGCTTATCGTAGTCGTCTGCCAGCGTGTGTTTCTCTGTCCCCGGCATCGGACGGTTTATCGTATCAGTCATATCCTTTTTTACTTTGGCGAGTTGCTCAGCCGCCTCCCTATCCGATTTGATGATCGCCACGATTCCAGAGACCGCTGCGATACCACCTACAATTGCGAGTCCAGCAATTCCGCCAGCGGAACCCAATCCCATAAAGGCCGATTCCAGCCGCAGCACGCCGGACGTGATTCGGAACAGGGAGGGATCGAGCCCGCCCAATGCATAACCCAGTTGCCCAATGCCCCGACTGAGTTTCGCGGAGGTCTGCACAAGGGACCGCTGCGACATATCCATCATGCCAAAACTTCGTTGGCCCGCGCCGCCCAGTTGATTCAGCGCAGCCCTGCCCTTTGCCGCTTCGAGCGTCAACTGGGCAGAACTGGCTATCAGGTCGAACCGGATTTCTAATCTTGGGGCCATTGTCTATTTCCGTGGTAACGATGCTTTCAGTAAGCCGATCTGTTCCTCGACGCTCTGCTCACGTTCCGGGTACGGGTGCAACATGAACTCCCGCGTGTCCCGTGCCGGCGAGTCCTTGCCCCGCCACATGTTGTACATCACCGTCGCAATCTGTGCGAGGTGCCAGTCGGAACGCTGCCGATCCCACGGATCGCCACGATAGTATTCCTGCCACTCGCTCAGTTCCCGGCTGCCAATTCGGGAAGACAAGTCGCCAACCGTCATTGACAGGTGTTCGGCCAGGCGGAACAGGAACTTCCTTCCCGGCCTCTCTAGTTTTTTGCGGCGTCCTCATAGTCGTCCTTGCGGAGCTTGTTGATCCTCATGGCCGCGTCGAATATCCGCTGCAAGGCCACGGCGCTGGTTGCGCCCAGACTTCCTGCGTCCTCATCGACAAAGAGACGCTTGCCTGTCTCGTCGCATAGGCAAGCCACAGCTAGAGTAGCCCGAAGGTTTCCCTTCTTGTCGTCTCCGAACGCCAGGGCCTCCCATGCGTCCCGCTCCGCGCCGGACATTTCGCGTACGTGGACCTTTCCCCCCCATTCGGGGATGTCTATGGTTTCCACCAGCAGGGAAATCTTGCCGAGAATCTCATCGCGTGTCAGTGTCATGGTCATATCCCTTCCAAGGATTGTTAGCCTTGCGTGTTGAACGTCACCACGCCGGTGATCTTGATCTTGCTCGTGGCCTCGATCGCGCCGTCCATCGGGGCGGCGAGCTTGAACGACTGCACCAGGCCCATGAAGTCGAGTTGCTTCTTACCGGTCCCGCCAGCGAGGTTGATGTACATTTGCGTCGCCACTCCGCCCAGCAAGCCCCGGAGAACTTCCTGCTCCGTAGCCCCGCTGTAGCGGAACTGTGCCGTCACTTCTCCCTCATCGACGTAGGAGTTGATATGTTCGCCCTTCGTCGAATCGTGACTCGTCACCTCGACAGACTTCGCAAGGGCCTCGGGGAGTTCCAAGGAGAATACTTCCTCCACCACAGTCCCGCCGGTCTTGGGCGTAGCCGATCCGCCGATGTAGAGCTTTGTTCCAAACGCTTTTGTCGCCGCAGTCGTCATTGTGTTCTCCTAGACGTTCCATGTCACCGCGCCGGTGACTTTCAACTTGAACGATACTTCCTGCGCACCGTCCAACGGAGCGCCCAGTTTTGCCGAGAGAGTATTGGCCGCGAAGTCGAGGCGGGTTCCTTTTTGGATCGTGTGCGTCCCGCTGCCGGTGTCGGTGATATCCACCTTGCCAGTGTTGGCGACGGCCCCCGCGTTTGTGCCGTGGAGCGTAAACGTGTTGGCGTCAGCCCAGTGAACCCAGTAGGTAACTCCCGCCGACAGTCCCGCAGGAAGGGCAATCGAACTCGATACGCGGACAGGCTGGCCCGTGGTGAGGAGGTGTCCGTTTGCCGTTACGATATCGGTAACTGCCGCCGTGAAGGTCTGTGTCGCTTGCCCCCAGTCAGGGAAGCACAATTGCCAGTTACGGCGGAGGCCGCCCGTGAGCGTCACGAGTCCGGTCTGCGAAGCCGCACCCGTCCAGTTTCCGGCAAGGGACAGTTCCCCCTCATCCACATAGCCGTTGATGAACTCTGCTTTCACCGAATCGTGTGAGGTCACGTCGATGCTCTTGGCCGTGGCCTCTGGCGGTTCGATGGTCTTCATCTCGGCAATCGTGGCGAACAACTCCGGGGTCGCCGCGTCGCCCAGTTGAATCTGCGTCTTGAAAGATGCTTTGGCAAGTGTAGTCATTGTCTATTCCTTGCGAATCTCGGTAGTAACATCCAGCATGCAGTTTGGCACGCGACGAAGAAGACAAATCAGAACCGATCGCACGCGTAATGGAATAATCCGTGCCCACCATTTCCATTTCACTACGGCGTATAACTGCCCACTTGGCATTATGTCGTCTCGTTATGCAGGAACAGGAACTCCATCGCCACGCCGTAACGCGGCTCGTCTGTGGTTGTATTGTCTTCGTAGACGAGCATTTCTCCGTCTACCCAAGCAACCTGTACCACGTCGCCGCCCGTCGTCCAGCCTATGCAGTCGAGGCCAACACGAATTACGTCGGCCAGGCCCTTCGCCGCCACGTTCGTATCTGCCCAGGCGACGATCTCGAATCTTGCCCGCACAAGTCCCGACGGCCCATCATGGCTCCGAAATGGCACAGTCGAAATCCGCTGGTACGTCACGGCGGGCATCGGAGTATTTATCATGACGCCACCCACGCGCGTCTTCGCCGGGATGATCGACGGGTACATACGGGTGCCGATAGTGGCAGTCGCCACACTCGTCACCTTCGCGTATATAGCCGCGTCAAGACTCATGCCGAACCTTTCGCTGTTCTCGCTGCCGCTCGCGTCTGACTTCCGACGTACCGATCCACACCGTCGCGGAGATTCCAGACGAAGAGCGCGCCTGACTCTTCCGCACGTTCGTCAAAAGCCCGCGTCATAAAGAACTTGCCTGCCTTGTAAGAAGCGCTGGCATATGCTTCCTTCATCTGCTTCGGTGTACGATTCGGCCTTCGTCCCTGCATCCACGCCAAATCTCCACCGACCATCCTTAGCCGTTTTGGACCTCTCGCGTTCTTGTTGTGCTTCACGCCAGTAGTAAAGCCCCACTCCTGCATACCAGCATAGAAGACCTTACCATGGAACCAGCCTCCGGCAGGGCCGATTGGGACACTGATCGTATTCGCGTCCAGATTGCGGGCAGGCAGGGCGCCAAGGTTGTACATGAGCTTCCCAGTCTTCACTGGGGCATTCTCCATTGCCGCAGTCACAATGGGCATGGCCGCTTCCCGCAGGGCCTTGCGGAGAATCTTCGCCTGCACTTCGGAGGCCAACCCCGCCAGCATTTGCTGGGCTTCCCGCAGTCCCGTAACTGTAATCGACGTACCCGCCATCAGGTCGGCTCCGTGCACATGAGATTCAGTTCCCGGTTTCTCTCGTCCAGGTTGATGACTGCATTGATCGCCAGTATCCGCGTGCCGAAGAGAACTCGGTGAGTCGTCAGGATTCCAGTTAGGTATCGGCATCGAACCTTTACGGTGTCCTGACTCTGCGCCTGCTTCGCGGCAATCAACTCCCGGCCAGTCAATGGTTCGATCGCCGCCCAGACCGTGGCGTATGTGGCCCATGTAGGAACGGCCTGCCCGGTCGCGTCCTGGGTGTCCGTACGCGATTGTAGTTCGATTCGCTGTCTGAGACTTCCCGGAACCATTATCCGATCTCCGGTATGCGGTGCTGCCACAAGAGAGATTCGACGGCAAGAGGAATCGTCATCAACTGTTTTTCGGCGGCAGTCTCCCGGTGCTCATACCAGTGCGACACGAGCATCTTGATCGCCGTCTTGAGTCCTTCCGGCACAAGGTTCGCTGTCGCCCCATACCCGGCCGTATAGGTCAGCGTCACGGCGTTCTGAATGCCGAGCGAGTCAGGCCATGTCTGGTTGTATTTCAAGAACACCCTGCCCGGTTGCATAGTGGTGTCCGCGTCATATGCCGTGGCGGCGAGCGTTTGCGGCGCGTTGCCCGAGTCCGTGTAGGCGATCGAGGTAATCGAAACCAGCGGAGAGAATCGCGGGCGAATTACAGCCGGGAAGTTATCGAACGTTTCGGTAACAGTCTCAGTCAGGAACTTGCGGCGAGTCACGGTGCTGGCGTAATCCGTGGCTGCCGATACCAGCGATTCGACAAGGCTGTACTCGGCAGAGTCTGCGCCGCCGTCAACCCGAAGGAAGAGCATCGCCTCGTCTGTAGTAACCGGAGATTCGATCATTGCCACGCCTCGACAGGTGCGCCCTGCTTGAAAAAGTCATTGGGGTGCTGGTACACCGGCTTGAATTGGCGGCCGGGCCATTTGATCATCCACTCGCCATGTCCAATCACAACGCGATTGGCGAGATAGAGAGTGTTGCCGATCTCCTCCCACCGTTTCCAGAACCAGATATCATCGTCAATATGGCCTTCGCCCCACGTCCCGTCCTCAGCAGGAACTCCCTTGAACCAAGGGTGCGGGAGTTTCGCCAGGGAGGAAGTACGAATCAGCGTCAGGCCGAAGTGTGCGGTTGACACCCTCGAAAGGTCCGATTGGAAGTAATCCAGCGGAACTTCCTTGATCGCCCTCATGTCCTTGTCCTGGATCGTCATCAGCGGGGCATTCTCGCTCCTGTGCGATTGAACAGCGGCGATTGCGTCGGCCTCGGGATGATCGACGAGAAGACGGGCCAGGTTGCCCACGTCCTCAATACCGAAGACGGTGTCATAGTCCAGCGTCAGGAGGGCGCCGGGCTTGTCCGTGGCGACGGCCTCGACCATGACCCGCTCGAGGCACTGGCCCCAGAAGGCGCCGGTGCCCTTGCGGATCGGAATCTTGAGAGGGATCAACGCTTGAAAAACGCTGAAGAAGTTGTCCATGAAGCCCAGCCGCGGCACAGACATCACCGCCGAAAGGCTGATCGCATTGGGGGCCTTCTTCATGCCCGCAATCTCATTGACGCCGGATACAGGGGGCGTCGATAGTTGTCTTGTGCTTTCCGGGTACTTCGGGTCGATGAAAGAGTCCGCTGGTTTCTGGTCCTGGTTCATGCCTTGTCTCCCTTCACGAAGCCTCGGCATAGAGGTAATTGTTTCGGGTCGTCAGTCAGTTTCCAGCCGGTAGCGTTTGCGAATCCGTGAGAGGCGACAATCTCCACCAGACAGCGGAGCGTCGGCACAAACCAGTTGCTGGCGTTGCCGCCGTATTGCGAGCCTGGGTAGAACTCCATGAGCCATTGGTCGCCCCTGTATCCGTTGCCTACTCCGCCTCTGTACGCGGAGAAGTCGTCCAGGATGGCCGACTCGACATAGAGACTCTTGCGGCATACCTGCATGATCTGCTCCATTGCCAGGAGCGGGTGCTTGAGGTGATAGAAGGTGCCGAAGAAGAAGACGATATCGAACTCCTCTTCCAACTCCGTCAGATCGTAGACGCTCATCTCACGGCGGGTGCATTTGTTCGGGTCGATTTCGAGTGCATCGCGGCACAGGTCGAACGTCTCCCATGCGGGATGAGTCGTGCCAATGCCGAGCGAATCGGAGAAATCGTCAATGGCCAGAACCTTCTTCGCGCCTCTCTTGATCGCCTCGAAACTCCAGTAACCGTCCCATGCCCCGATGTCCAGCACGGTCAGGCCGTCGAGGCGGTCGGGAATCCTGTAGGCGGAAGGCATGATTGGGCAGCAGCCGGGCGTCACAACGCCTCCGGGCAACTCGATCCGGTGATACCAGAAGGGCAGCGAACTCACTGATTCGGCCAGCGTCATGTTCTCGGTAGTCGTCCCGCCGGGCTTTCGGGCCATGAGATTCAGACTGCATTCAAGGGCAGAGCAATCGTTTATGTCGGCCGCCCATCGCTGTACACTTACGAAACCGGCGGCATTGAGGGCGGAACGAAGCGAGTCCTCGGTGAACAGTGACTTGTGATAGTCCCGGTCATTCGTCTGCCCGCCATAGACGTAGGACTGCACAACGGGCAGGCGTCCCGAAAGGTGAGCCTTCGCCATCCAATCGAAATCAGGGACGGCAATCTTGACGAGGCCGCCCGGCTTGATCTTCCGGAACCACTCGGCAAGCACTTCCGGAATCTCCCGCCAGCCCCAATGCTCCAGGACGTGCGAGGCCCGGATTTCCTCCAGGCAGTTATCGGGAATGGCCGACAGGTCCGCCCCGTCATGACCTTCGCCCAAATCCCAAAGTTCATATCCGGGCAGGTTGCGCATCCCGCCGCCGATATTGAGCTTCCTCGGAATGGTTGCAACCTCTGTCATTGTTTGTTCCCTTCCGCTCACCGCCCCAGCCAGGGGCTCATCACAAATCCCCTGGCCGGGAAGGGAGCTTATAGAGTCGCCAGTTTCCAGCCGGCAACTCTTTGGTCTTCTAGCCGTTGCCGAGAGTGGCGACGCCTGCCTGGGAGGCCGTGTCGGGACCGATTGCGCCCTTGAACAGATTGGCGATGACCGTGAACGTGCCGGCGACACTGGGCTTGATCGCGACCTTGAGGTATCGCTTGCGCCCGCGCAGATCGACGTTCAGCTTCGAGAACCACGGGGAAACCGTGGGACTGGATCCGATCACGAAGCCGGTGCTCGTGTTGACGGCCGTGCCGCCGGTGAGGGCGTTGATGGCCGCGAAGCTGGCGGAGGTCGTCACGTCGGCCTCCATCAACTGGATAGCCGTCCAGGTTCCGGTCGTGGTCTGGGAGATCACATCGAAGCTGGCGTAATCGTAGCCCAGCGTGTCGATGTAGTACGTGCCGTCGCTGTATGCGGCGGTCCCAGCAGCCGTCAGGCTGATATCGAGAACTTGCAGTGCAACTTTGGAATTCGGATTCATGTTCTATGTCCTCAAAAGGGTTGATTGATCGAAACTCGCCGCGTCAGTCTGACTAGCTCGTGGATCCGGTCAGAGCGATGAGCGGCCCGGCCACGGTATTGGTGCCGAGCGAATGCGCCACGATGTCAAACCGCTCGCTGAAGACCAGTTTTGTTTGGAGGAAACTCGACAGCGAGTAGGGGTCAGCCATCATCGTGATACCGCGACGGTCGCCGAACACGACGGCCTGGGACAGGTCGCCGAAGAAGGCCACTGCGGTATCGTTCTGAGCCGTGGTGGGGTTCGTGGGGAGAGTCTGGTCAATGACCACGGGGTAGCCGGCGAAAGCCTTATTCAGGTCGCCCTGGAGGGTCGCCACGGTGTTTCCGGCGGCCGCGATGGCAAGGCGGACCATGACGCCGTGATAGAACTGGTTGGAAACGTACCACTTCGCATTGCCGCCCGCGTAGGCGGGAAGGGGAGCCATCACTCCATTGAGGTCCGTCAGGTCATATTCCGCGAAGAGGTCGTGCGTGCTCGTGGCCACGTTGGCAACGCCGGCATTGTGAGTGCCGTCGACGATCTTGGTGCGGACGCCGACGATCCCGCCATAGGTGGAGGTGCCGTCGCCATCCCAAAGGCAAGAATCTTCCTTGACTGCGAGAGCATACGCGGCCTCGCGGGCGATGTCATCGGCCACGTTGATGATCGCGTCCTCGTTCAACGCGGAGGAGTAGCGGGCCTCGACGGCGATGGTCTTCGCCACGAGATTGAGGGCGCCCCACGTCTTGTCCGACGTGGTGATTCCGGTGGACGGATTCTCGGCGACGAAATACGCCGACAGGCCGCCGGTGCGGATGGGAACAGTCACCATGTCGGAGGTCATCGGGATGACACGGCAGAACCGGCGGGCGGTGCCGAACTGCTCACGCAGGTCGATGATGGCCTGTTCCAGCACGGTGGGCACGAGCACGCCGCCAGCAGAGTTGATGCCCTCGACGGCAACGCGGTACTCAAGGCCATGTTCCTGGGCATACCGGATGCTCCGGTAGTCCTGGGGATTGAACAGGCCCATGAGCCAACGGCCGGTGAGGTAGGCGTTCTTGGCCGCCTCGGCGCCGCGAAAGGCCACCAGGGGCCGATGGGTGCGGTTGACTTCCACGTCCATGACGCGCATGCCGGGGGCGTCAACGGGAATCTTGGTGACGATTTCCTTGCTGCGGGCGATGCGGGCGTCGAGGGCCTTGTTGCGGAGTTCGGTTTCCTCGGTTTCGATCTGGCCCAGAAGCAGATCGTGCTGTTCGATATCGGTGGCGAAACTCTTCGCCTCTTCGGGGGTCATTCCCCGCTTGCCGTCTACCGACAGGTTGCGGGTCTTGGTTGCGGCGTCGAGGTGCTTCGCGGCCGCGTCGCGCTTGTCTTGGAGAGTCGGATTCATTTCGGTGCTCCGTTGGGGGTTGGGGAAGAGCCGCCAGGGAGCACGAAATGGAAACGGGCGCTCGGCTGGCAGCGGTTTGGATTCCGCTTGACCTGCCGAACGCCCGCGTCTGCGAGAGTTCGATATGTCTTGGCCTTGTCCCTAGTCGTGCGTCTGCACGGTTTTGAGAGTCGGCCTATTCAGTTGTCTGAAGGATAGATTACCTATTGCGGTTTGGGAGGTGCAAAGTAAATCTAGATTTTCTTTTCTAGATTGTCCGTTATACCGCAGTTGCACACCGGAAGTGGTCCAGTCCGATTCGATGGCAGCGTAATCGTCCTGGCACAACGGTCGCACAGGTACTGGTTCTCTCCATGAGAACGCATTTCTACCGTCGTTACGTCGAGCCAATGGGCCGGGTTTTCTCCCGTCCACCTATCGGGTGAGGCAAAGACCACTCCGCAGCCACAACAGGTCCAGAGTTCATTCTCGATATCCTCTCCGTCGCTGTTTGTTCCGGGATGATCGGCCGGTTCATATTGCCTCGCATGGCATATCATGCACTCAAAATCCTTCATGTTTTCTATCCCTTCCGGGGAGTTACCGAAGCCCTATTGCTTCGGGGTGCGTTTTTCCAGTTCCGCCGTTGCATCGGCCAGCCGCTTAAGTCCCGCCGCCTCCGCACGGGCCTTTTCCAGCGACCGCATGGCGACGGAGGTTTCGGGATAAGCGGGGTATGTCACCGGCGACACGTCACATAGGGCCGCGTCTAGGATCGTGCGACGCATCGGCTGGGCCTTGTAGTCCCATGCGTCCTTGCGGGTCACGAAGCCGAAGCTCATCCCGCTGATATCGCCACGGTCGATACTCTCCATGAGGTCGCGGGCCACCTGCGTATTCGGGGGATGAATGCGGACGTGGAGGCCGGTCGCGTCTTCGGAGAGTTCGAGGGTCCCCGCCTTGCTCCGGCCGATGATTCGACTGGGATCATGGTCGATCAAGGCCCGGACATCATCGCCCGCCGCGAGGCTGGCCTTGAACGCTCCGGGAGCCACTTGCTCAATGAACCCGCCGAGGTCTTCGCTGTCGCTGTTGAACACCGAAGCATATCCCTCGATCACCGGGCCGCCCTTGCCGCGAACCGTGCGGAGTTGCGCGATCGGCATGGCCCGGCGTTCGATATCGCCAGTGTGCGAGTTGGCCTCGCTCATGCTGTCCTTGAACATTGTTTCGCACATGGCCGTCGCCTGATCGTCGTCCTTGGCGGAACCATCTCCCATGACCATAGGAAGGCAGCGATCCATGAAGTCCTTTTCCGACTCACCCATCTTAGGCTTTGGCATTTTCAAGACTCCTGTTTGTGGGGTACAGATATTCGCGTTGATTTCTCATTTCAATTACCGCGATGGATGCAGGGATTTCCTCAATCCATTCATCCGTTCTACTTGCGACCGAATCCGTGGATAATCCATCCAAGTCAGTTTTGCAGGCTTCGCAATGACGTTTTGCCATTTCTGCCGTAAACTCCCCAGCTCTTTCCAGCACGATCTTTGGCATCGGCCCTTCACCGCGGACGGCCCACATTGCCTCAGCATAGGCATCGACAATCGCGCCTATCCCGGCCCGGAAGACAGATCGTTCTTCCGTGAAAAACTCATCGGCCCATATCGTAAACGATTCCGGTTTCTTGGCCGCATTCCTCACGGCGCTCGCCTCTCGCTTCACGAGCCATCTAGAGGTGTTTACGAAAATCGGAGCAAAGGCTTCGTCTATCGACGCCATGCGATATTCCAGGCCAACCTGCCCAAAGGGCCAACTCGGTTTCGGCGGGAATGCGTTAGTTTCGGCATTTGGACCATCGGCTGGGTTCGCGGCCAGGGCGTTCGGGTCGGAAGCAGGAAGTGCCGGGGCCGACGGGTTCTGCACCGCCTCAAGGGCCGCGTCCTTCTCTTTCTGTGTTGCCATGTTCAGCGGAATCAGCGGCTCGTCCAGGCCCTTGATCGGGTCCATGTCCTCCAGGAATCGAACCTCGTTCCGCGTCATCCATCCGTCCGTGATCGCAGATTTGTAGAACAGTGACCGCGCCGCAGAGTCGCCCCGGAGCAGTTCCTTGACGTTGTGCTTGGCATAGAGGCCGGAAGAAGGACCGCCAAGCAGTCGCATCTTGATTCGCTCTTCCCACCGCACAAGCCAAGGCATGAGGGCATCTTGAACGTACTCGGTATTACTGGCCTCGACCGTGCTCCATCCCTGCGCTCTCGTGGTGTCGCCGACCTTGCGTGGCAACATACGGAACCAGCGGCAGACATCGGCCACCGAGAACTGCCGGGTTTCGATGAACTGACTCTGTTCCGGCGCGAGCGTGAGGGCGTTGTATTTCATACCCTCCTCGAGGATCGCGGTCTTGCCCTGATTAGCGGCGCCCTGGTGCATCGCGTTCCACGATTCGCGGAGATTCTTACGCCCATCGTCATTCAATTTTCCGGGATGTTCCAGCACGCCGCCGGGGTGGGCACCATTGCCGAAGAAGGCGCCACCGAACTGATCGACAGCCAGCGAGTTGCCGATGCTTTCCTTTGCGAACGAAATCACGTCATACCCGACGAGGCCATCATATCCAAGACCGGGGATATGCAGGATGTCGTCTTGCGAATACCACTGGTACTGCATCGGCCGGCCATCCTGAGGCAGCCAACCCACCCAGTATTCCAGTGCCCGCTCATTCACCCGATAGACGAGAGTGCGGTCCGGACGGAGGGGCCATAATTCCTTGACGGCTCCCCTGCCATCGCGGGCAATCAGGGCGTAGGCGTTTCCGGTCAGGAGGCAATGGGCCGTCATCACGGAACGCAGGTCGAACGCAGTCATCAGCGGATTCGGTTGCGAGTGGAGGAGAGGATATACCGGGTGCGTGTCGGCCTTTTGCCTCGTGCCGTCCGAGTTCTCCCGGAAGATCTCGAGGGGCAACTTCGCCACGTCACTGGCAATCGCAGAGACGCAGGCGAACACTGTCGAGGATCGCAATGCCGTGTTGGCGTTTACCGTCACGCCGCTGGTACTGATCTGCCCACCAGTCAGCCACGAGACCAGCCACGGGGCAGGATTCAAGTAGCCGCTGCGGAAAAGGCGGCCAACAAGCGGAAGTTTCGCAAAGTTCATACGGTCACCAATCCTCGCGTATCATACACGCTCCCGCCGCCAGGAGCAAGGATTCCACGGCCCAGACCCATTACCATGGCGACAATGCCGTCGATCTTCTCCGTCGAGACTTCCTTATCGGGTTTCATGTTCCCCGCCGCATCCTGTTTTATCGACACATTGGACGCCATCCACCGCAGGACAGGATTTCCGAAGTGGACAAGTCTTGCACCGAGCACGAGCTTTTCCAGTTCCTTTGTGGGGGCGGACATCGACGCGAACCCTTGCCCGAAGGGCACTACAGTAAACCCGTCGCCGAAAAGTTGCGTCTGCAACTGAGTTGAATTCCATCGATCCACCGCGATTTCTGCAATGTTATATTGCTTGCCGATCTCTCCAATTCGACGCCGGATCACGTCATAGTCTACGATATTACCCTCTGTAACCTCCATGAATCCCTGCTTAATCCATGTCTCATAGGGAACCTTGTCCTTGAGACTCCGCTTGTGTGCGGTTTCGGCCGGACTCCAGAACCAGGGCAGCGTTGCCCAGCGCCCTTCGCCAATCGGGAAGTCCAGGACGAACGCGGCCAGGTCCGTCGTGCTCGCCATGTCGAGGCCCGCGAAACATCGCATCCCGAGCAGGTCTTCCCGGTCCATCTTGCCCGTGCAGGCATCCCATTTGTCCAGGGCCAGCCACCGTGTGTTCTGTTCCGTCCACTGATTCAGCGTGTACCGGCGAAACGAGTTCTCTTTCGCGGGCGATTCTATCGCCTCACGGCAGTCGGCTGCAAGCGTTTCCTCTTGGACCGTGACACCGAGCGATGGGTTCGCCTTCCGCCACGTCGCCGGGAGTTTCCAGTCGTCTTTCTCGTCGGCCGCGTAGATCACCGCCAGGAAGTCAGGGTCAATGATCGTGCCTTCGATCACGCCCTTGGCGTACTGGTGTTGTTCCCAGCATATCGAGTGCCGGTCATATCCGGCCGTGGTGATGCTGATCGCCAGCGGCTGTTGACGGGCACGGGTCGCGTACCGAAGCGTATCCCAAAGGTCACGATTAGGCTGGGCGTGGAGTTCGTCAAACAGAATCGCCGAGGCGTTCAAGCCCTCTTTCGTCGCCACTTCTGCCGACAGTGCTTTGTAGATCGAATGCGTCTTAGGGTAGGCAATCTGCTTGCGTGAGTCGATCACCATGAGGTGGTGCTTCAGCGGCGAAGCCTTCACCATGTTGGCCGACTCGTTGAAAATGATGCTGGCCTGATCGCGGTCGGCTGCCGCTGAGTACACCTCTGCGCCACTTTCCCCATCACCCAGCAATAGGTACAGGGCAAGGCCGGACATCATCGCACTTTTACCCTGCTTCTTCGCCACTTCGATGTAGACCCGCTGGAACCGACGCCGGCCGTCAGGACGCCGCCATCCGAATAGCGGGGCAATCACGTCCTGCCATTGCCAGTCGAGGAATGAGAACGGCTTGCCCGCCCACTGGCCTTTCGAGTGCCGGAGGAACCGAGAGAAGAAGTCCCGGACCTTCTCTGCCTTGGAAATATCGAAAGTGCAACCGTCAGCTTCCGCCTGTTTGTCTGAGGCCGTGCGAATCCACTGCGGGTCAATCATCCTTATCCACAGTTTCTAAAGTATCGAGCTAAGTCTGCGGACTTACGATCTTGTCTCCATTTTGGCCCAGACATCCTGACTAGAACGTGGCCCACCATGCTGGCAAGGTGGCGTGGTTGCGTTTGCATCTTCTCCGGGCGGTGGAGTGCTTCTCTCACCAAGAGCATGAGAACATCAAAATCATCACGCTTGTCTAGTTTCTTGCGTTTGTAAATTCCACTGGGCATCATTGGCTCCCTTCCGAGGAGTTAGAGTTCTGCCAGTCCTCCAGTTCGTCGACCGGAGCAACCGGAACGTGGATCTTCGTGCGACTCGCCGGCGTGAAGCCGAACTGCTGGCCCAAGGCCGACTGTAGGGCCATCGCGGCCAGTTTTAGGCGAGTCAGTTTGATCTTGTCTTTCGCCTCCGTCGCCGGGTTCTGTTGCAAATCCGACAAGCCCTTGACCGTCGAACACGCATCGCAGTAATTCGCCAGGGCCTCCGCGTCTACCCGAGTCAGCATCCCGAGGGCGTCGAGTTGCTGGGCGCACCGATCCCATACAGACCGGGCATGAGCGTCCAGCCAATCGGGCGGCTCTGCGCCACGGTCGAACTGAGGGCCGGGGCCAGCCGTTACCGGCTTGCCCTGCAGGGCCTTGATCGCCGGGGGAACCGGGATTCGTCCGCGCATCTTGCTTCGGCTTTCTCTCCCTTCCGGGGATTAGGCCGCTATGATTTTCGCATCTCAGCATTGGTCTTCTTGCTGTGACATGGTTTGCACAGCGTTTGTAAATTAGCATCCGAATCGTCCCCTCCATTGCGCTTGGGGACAATATGATCGACCTCAAGAGGTTTGTGACCAGGAGACTCGCCGGCGCCGCACACCCGACATAATGCCTCGGCCCTCAGGTGCATCATGCGCAGACCCCCGCGTCCATTCGTTCCACTCCACCGCCGACCGTACCCCCGCTTGCAGCACGAAAGCCGGTCAGACCGGAACTTTTCCGGGGAGGAAGCTCGCAGTAAGTCGAGATCGGACGGTAGTTTATGCGGCATATCGGAAAATCCCGTGCCAGACGGCCCTGGAAAACGAACGAAAACTCTGGAATTGTTGGAAAATGCTCGCGGAGGCTCAAATCGGTCTACGCGCTCCTGGCCCCAGACATGGACCTATGCCGTGGTCGCTATTGAAGGCACTCAATAGCGTGGTTCTGGTTTGGGGTGTCTTTGGCTCGCCTTTACTCATTCCCTGATCCTGTCCTCTTTCTACCTGTTCGCATCTATCGTCGATCCTGGGGCCTTCTAGGCCCCTTCCTGCCCTATCACTGATGCTGCTATGGTTTCCACACAAACCCATTAGGCACGAGATATGTCGATGCCGACGGCACTATGATCTTGATCGTGCTAGACCCGACCGACACATCGTATTTGCATCCCTGCCACAGCGTCTTAGTTGCCCTGCCCGATCCATTCGTAGTTGCCGTAACTGCCGCCCCTGCATACGCACCCCCTGCTGGGGTAGTCGTCTGAATGAACGACACCACGCATCCCGCGCCTATCGTGTTTCCATCGCCCCCGTACACGTCTAGGGCCACGTTACACGTACCTGCTACAGTAGCGCCCGCAATCGTCACCTGCGTCATGTAGAAGTTGGCGTCTCCCGGAATCACACGCGATACAGGCGTGAACGAGTACCCGTCCTTGGCGACGGTCCAAACGAATGTCAGTGAATCCAGCGACATCCCTTGCCCTACGCCGTTTGCGTCAGTGAGGTTGCTAATCGTGGTCACGCCCTGCTTCGCGGTGATTCGGGCGCCCTGGAGGGCAACGCCATTGGCGTCCATGACCTTCGGCCAGACCGAGTTGACGCCGGTTCCCGTGCTGCCCGCCAGTGCCGCGAGTTGCGTGTCGATGCTGATTCCACCAGCTGTGGCCGCCAGGTCCAGCGCATCGCGTGTCTGCTGGGCAGTCAGACCGGTACCGCCTCCGCCGCTTCCCGCCGTAGCCCAGTTGGAATCCCAGTGGTGGACGATGTT
>OCZT010003087.1_pt1 | contig 17128 bp, 15 predicted proteins | sample 1539031 | NCBI WGS metagenome assembly OCZT01 (sample SAMEA3539308, study PRJEB22396) | soil metagenome | biome: tundra; feature: field; material: soil | place: USA | collected 2010-05 | depth 0.15 m | reverse complement strand
CCTTCGCGGCAACCTTGGAGCGCAGCTTCTCGACCTCGACGACGAAGCGGCTATGGCTGCCACGGCTGATTTCCTCAAGCGGGTCTTTCGCCAGCAGATCGAAGGTGACGAGTCGGCCATCGATCTTGCTGACCGTGACCGTGATGTCGACATGCATGCCGCGTAGCGTGGCGCCGCCGTGGGAAATGCTGATGCCGCTCCCCACCGAATCCTCGCCGGGATCTGTGTGGGCGAGCAGAAACTCGCGGCAGGCGACCTCAAAATCGCGCACCAGTTCCGGTGTGGCGTAAACGCGCAGCGTCTCGCCGAGGAAATCGATGGTCCGTGGCGTGTCGATCTCGATCCGGCGGGTTGCCGACAAGCCGACGCTCAAGGTTGTTTTCATAGAGGTCTCCTCTGTTGATATGATACAAAATGTGGACATTGCAGCATTTTATTAGTGTCATATCCTCATTTTCCCAAGTCGCCGGAAGTACGCTGAATCTGGGAAATGTGTGCAGTGCAACGGATCATTTGTGCACTGCACCTAGCCCGGAAGGGAAATGGCGATACAACTTCATTGACATTCTTCCCAATCACATTGTATCACTTATTTTCGTATTTATATACCAAAATACTCATAAGGGACGCTCCAACGAAGGCGCGTGGCGAGATGCACCCCCGCGCGAATGGCTGAGGAGAACGCGATGAGCGCAGCCAAGAACGTCAAGCGCGTGCCGACTCTCTGCTACAATTGCGTGTCCGGTCCCGATTTCATGAAAGTGAAGGTGGAGGACGGCGTCGCCACCGAAATCGAACCGAATTTCGACGCGCAGGACGTGCATCCGGCGCACGGCAGGGTCTGCGTCAAAGCCTATGGTCTGGTGCAGAAGACCTATAATCCGAACCGAATTCTCACGCCGATGAAGCGCACCAACCCGAAGAAGGGGCGCGACGAGGATCCAGGCTTCGCGCCGATCTCCTGGGACGAGGCGCTGGACATCGTGGCCGCGCGGCTGAAAAGCATCAGCGACAAAGGCAAAATCGACGAGGCCGGTCTGCCTCGGCTCGCCGCCAGCTTCGGCCACGGCGGCACCCCGGCCAACTACATGGGTACTTTCCCGGCCTTTCTCGCGGCGTGGGGACCGATCGACTACAGTTTCGGCTCGGGACAGGGCGTCAAATGCACCCATTCCGAACATCTCTACGGTGAATTCTGGCACCGCGCCTTCACCGTCGCCGCCGATACGCCCAACACGCGCTACATCATCTCGCTCGGCGCCAATGTCGAGGTGACCGGCGGGCCCTGCGCCGTCACCCGCCACGCCGATGCGCGCGTGCGCGGCTACAAGCGCGTGCATGTCGAGCCGCACCTTTCCATCACAGGCGCCTGCTCGGCCGAATGGGTACCGATCCGCCCGAAGACCGATCCAGCCTTCATGTTCGCCCTGATCCATGTGCTGCTGCATGAACACGGGCTCGCCAAACTCGACGTACCTTTCCTGCGCGACCGCACGGCCTCGCCCTATCTCGTCGGGCCGGACGGGCTCTATCTGCGCGATTTCGTCAGCGGTAAGCCGTTGGTCTGGGATGAGGCGACGGAGCAAGCTGTGGCCTTCGACACGCCCGGCACCGTTCTCGCCGTCGCCGGCCGCTATCGCGTGGCCAGTGCCGCCACCGTCGACGCCGACGCCGCGCGGCGCGAATATTCCGATGTCGAAGGGGCGACCGCTTATCAGATGCTCGTCGATCATATCGCGCGCTACACGCCGGAATGGGCGGCGGGAATCTGCGACGTGCCTGCGGCGACCATCCGCCGCATCGCCGGCGAATACCTCGAAGCCGCCAGCATCGGCGCGACGATCGAGATCGACGGTAAGACCCTGGCGTTCCGACCGGTAGCGGTGACGCTCGGTAAGTCCGTCAACAACGGCTGGGGCGCTTTCGAATGCTGCTGGTCGCGCACCGTGCTCGCCGCGCTCGTTGGCGCGCTTGAGAATCCGGGCGGCACGCTCGGCACGACGGTGCGCATCAACCGTCCGCAGGACAATCGTCATCTCAGCGTGAAGCCGGGTGAAGACGGTTTCATGGTGCAGCATTTCAATCCGACCGGCAGCAACAGCTGGCGACCTGTGCCGGAGACGCGCAACCTCCACACGACGCTGGTGCCGATCGTCGGCCGCAATGGCGGCTGGAGCCAGGCGCTGGGCCCGACGCAACTCGCTTGGATGTTTCAGGAGAACACGCCGGCCGATTGGAACATGCCCAAGCCGACCTACCCGGAATTATGGATCGTCTATCGCTCGAACCCGGCGATCTCGTTCTGGGAGACGCGCCGTCTCGCCGACGCCGCTGCGCGTTTCCCGTTCATGGTCGCCTTCGCCTATACGGTCGACGAAACCAATTACATGGCCGACCTGCTGCTGCCGGAAGCCTCCGACCTCGAGTCGACCCAACTGATCCGCATGGGCGCGACCAAATACATGGAGCAGTTCTGGGATTGTCACGGCGTCGTGTTGCGGCAGGCCGCGGTCGCGCCGCAGGGCGAGGCGCGCGATTTCACCTGGATCACCACCGAACTTGCCAAGCGCACCGGCCTGTTGCCCGAATATATCGCCGCGCTCAACCGCGGCATCGCCGGCGTGTCGCCACTCAAGGGCAAGGATTACGATTATTCGCTCGATCCGGCGACGCCGCCGGAGCCCGACCAGATCTGGGATTCGGTCTGCCGCGCCGCGACCAAAACCCTGTCAGACGGAAAGGAAGAGCACGGCCTCGACTGGTACAAGGAGCACGGGTTCTACGCCGTGCCGACGTCGCGTCTGGAGTGGTATCTGACGCCGACGATGGAGAAGCAGGGTCTGCGTTACGAACTGCCCTATCAGGAACGCCTGATGCGCATCGGGCGCGAATTGGGCAACCGCCTGCACGAGCAGAAGATGCACTGGTGGGACGAGCAGCTCTCCGAATATGTTGCGCTGCCGATATGGGACAACGTGCCGGCCCGCTGGGAACGCGAACTGGTCAATTCGGGCGCTCGGATCGAGGACTTTCCGTTCTGGCTGCTGACGACCAAGAGCATGCAGTATCACGCGGGCGGCAACGCCGCGATCGCGATGATGCACGAAATCTCCGAAAACGTACGCGGCAATACCGGGGTCATCATCAACGCGGACACGGCGGCCAAACTCGGCATCGCCGAGGGTGACCGCGTCGAGGTCCGCTCGCATATCGGCGCGACCTACGGCAAGGCGTCGCTGACGCAGGGCATGCGGCCGGACACGCTCGTCATCGTCGGCCAGTTCGATCATTGGGCGACGCCCTTCGCCAAGGATATGGAGCGGGCGAGCCTGAACACGATCGCGCCGATGTCGCTCGAACTCACCGACGCCACCGGCTCGGGCGCCGATATCGTGCGTGTCGCCGTACGGCGCATGGTGAGGGCCGCCGCATGAGCAAGCGTTACGCCATGGCCATCGACCTAAGGCGCTGCGTCGGCTGCCAGACCTGCACGGCCGCCTGTAAGAGCGCCAACGCTACGTCGCCGGGCGTGCAATGGCGCCGTGTGCTCGATATAGAAAGCGGCCAATTTCCCGACGTGAGCCGCACTTTCCTGCCGGTCGCGTGCATGCATTGCGCCAATCCGCCCTGCATGCATGTCTGTCCGACAACGGCGACGAAGCAGCGCGAGGACGGTCTCGTCACCATCGACTATGATATCTGCATCGGTTGCTCCAATTGCATCATGGCCTGCCCGTATGACGCGCGCTCGATCGAGCACACGCCGCGCTACGCCTACGGCGAGCCGATGCAATCCGAGACCGCGCGCTTCGTTCCCGAGCGGCTGTCGGTTGCGACCAAATGTACCTTCTGCAAGGATCGGATCGATCTCGCCGCCGTCACCGGACAGACGCCCGGCGTCGATCCGGAAGTCACGCCGGCCTGCGTCAATTCCTGCATTTCAGGCGCGATGCATTTCGGCGACGTCAACGATCCCCACAGCAATATTTCGACGCTGCTGGCCGACACCCAGCATTTCCGGATGCACGAGGAACTGGGGACCGACCCGTCGGTCTACTACATCTGGGACGGGGCCAAGACATGAGTGAATCGCGCAAGATCGGCGACCGGATGCTACCGCGGCAGCAGAGGAACTGGGACGCGCGCGCCGCTGCCAATTTCATCTGCGGCGGCGCCGGCGGCGGCCTGTTGCTTGCGATCGCGCTGGCGTCCGTGCATGGCGAAGACCTGCGCCCGCTTGTCGTCCTTGCGCTCGCATTGGTCGGCATCGGCCTCCTCGCGGTGTGGCTCGAGATAGGTCGCCCGTGGCGCGCGCTCAACGTGTACCTTAATGCGGCGACGTCGTGGATGACACGGGAGGCGATGGTGGCGCCGTTGCTGTTCGCGTCGGGCGCGGTGGCGGTCTTGTTCAACTGGCCCGCTGCGTTCTGGATCGCGGGGCTCTTGGGGCTGGGTTACATCTATTGTCAGGCGCGCATGTTGCACGCCAACAAGGGCATTCCCGCCTGGCGCCATGCAAGCTGCGTCGGCATGGTCGTCGCCACAGGTCTGGCCGAAGGTGCCGGCCTGCTGTGCGCGGCATCGCTGGTTTGGCCCGGAATGGCGTCCTTTGGTGTTTTACTCGCCGCGCTGCTCGCCGTGCGCTTGCTGGCGTGGCGGAATTATCTCGCGTCGCTGCGCAGCGCAGGCGTCCCGGTCGGGACATCGAAGGCCCTGAACGCGCTCGACGTCCGTTTCGTCTGGCTCGGCCATGCGGCGCCTGCCGTCCTCGGCTTGGCTGCGGGTTTGGGCGGACTTCCGCTGCTCGCGGTGCTGGCGGGTGTTCTCGCGGCGGCCGCAGGTGGCTGGTTCAAATACACATTGGTGTGCCGTGCGGCCTTTACGCAGGGGTTCGCCCTGCCGCGGACGCCGTCGCGCGGCGAAGGCAAGGCGGGGCGCGGCGTGCAGCCAGGTTGGAATCGCGTACGGCCCGTATAGCCGGACGGACGACCGAGGTCGGCCGAAAAAGCGGTAAGGTTTAGCGGAGGAAAGACGATGTACGAAGTCCGTCTACATGGACGCGGAGGGCAAGGCGCCGTCATGGCCGCCGGCATGCTCGCCTCTGCATTGGTCGCGGAAGGAAAATTCGCGGTCGCCATTCCCTCGTTCGGATTCGAGCGGCGCGGCGCCCCGGTGGTGGCGTTTCTGCGCACCGACCCGCATGAAATTCGCCGCATGACCAACATCACCCATCCAGACTGCGTCATCTGTATCGACCCGACTGTTTCGCGCTCGGTCAATATCTTCTCCGGTATGAAAACCGGCGGCGCGCTCGTCCTGACGACCGCAAGGCCACTGGCCGATCTCGGAATACCCGACATGGTCGACACCTTTGGGCTGATCGACGCAGTGCGTCTGGCAACGGAAATCTTCCGGCGTCCCATCACGAACACGTTGATGCTCGGCGCATTCGCCCGCACCACCGGAATCGTCTCGCTCGACTCGCTCAAGCAGACCTTGTTGGAATCCGAGTTCCGCGACGCCGGTCTCGACCAGAACCTGGCAGCGCTCGACCGCGGCTACAACGAGGTGCAGGTCCATCGCCTCGGAAGCAAGGTGGCCGCATGAGCACGCATCGCGCCTATCCGATGTTCAATCCGGCCAAGGCCGGCGTGCCGGACGATCTCTGTCCCATCGCAACGGAAATGAGCCCGATGCTGCCCGGCGACTGGCGCAGCATGCGCCCGGTCGTGGACCGCGACAAATGCGTCAAATGCGCGGTGTGCTGGCTCTACTGCCCGGTGCAATGCGTCGTCGAGCGCCCCGCATGGTTCGATATCGATCTGCGCACCTGCAAGGGTTGCGGCATCTGCGCCACTGAGTGCCCACATCGCGCGATCGTCATGGTGACGGAGACTGCGGAATGAGCACAGCGATCCTGGAAAATGCACGCGTGGCGACCGCCAAGCCGCGCCATATCGTCTGCGAGGGCAACGAAGCGGCGGCTCTCGCCGTGGCGCTGGCTCGGCCGGACATGGTTTCGGTCTATCCGATCACGCCGCAGTCGAGCCTCGTCGAACATCTCGCCAAACTGGTCGCCGACGGCCGCATGGATGCGGAGATCGTCGACGCCGAGGGCGAGCACTCCGTCCTCTCGGTGCTGCAGGGCGCGGCGCTCGCGGGCGGGCGCACGTTCACCGCGACCTGCGGTCCGGGACTGGCCTTCATGTTCGAGCCGTATTTCCGCACCTCGGGAATGCGGCTGCCGATCGTCATGGCCCTCGTCACGCGCGACGGCATCACGCCGCAATCGGTCTGGGGCGGTCATCAGGATGCGATGACCGTGCGCGAGGTCGGCTGGGTGCAGATGTATTGCGAGACGGTTCAGGAAGTCCTCGATACGACGATCATGGCGTTCAAGATTGCCGAGCACCACGACGTGATGCTGCCGGTCAACATCTGCCTCGATGGCAATTACCTCTCCTTCGGCGCAGCGCGCGTAACCCTGCCCGAGCAGGCCGACGTCGATGCCTTCTTGGGCAAAACCGATGTCAACTGGCATGCCGCGCTCGATCCGCTGCGGCCGATGGCCGTCGATCCGCTCACCGGCGGTGCCGGCGGCAACGGACCGGCCACGTTCGTGCGTTACCGCAAGGGCCAGTGCCGCGGCATGCAGAACTCGCTGCGCGTCATCACCGAAGTTCACGAGGAATACGCCGCGCGCTTCGGTCGCACCTTCGCGCCGCTGGTCGAGCAATACCGCATGGAAGACGCCGAGTTCGCGCTGATGACGCTCGGCAGCATGACCGGCGCTGCCAAGGACGCGGTGGACGAGGCGCGCGCCGCCGGCAAACGCGTCGGGATCGTCAAGATCAAGACGTTCAGTCCGTTCCCCGTCGAGGCGCTGGTGAAGGCGTTATCAGGGATCAAGGCGGTGGGCGTGGTCGACCGTTCTGTCGCGTTCCGCTGGAACTGCGGGCCGATGTTCCAGGAGACCCAGGGCGCGCTTTACCGGCTCGGTCGCCACGTTCCGGCGGCGAGCTTCATCGGCGGACTCGCCGGGGCCGACATCACGGTGGAGCATTTCCACCGGGTCATCGAACAGACCGAGGCGTTGCTTCACGGTCCCGCGCCGACCGAGCCGATCTGGATCAACGAAAGCGATTGAGGACACCATGGTGCACGCCCAATATCTAGTCGTCGGCAGTAGCCATGCGGCGCTGGAGGCCGTCAGCGCCATCCGCATGCACGACCCGGAGGGCAGTCTCGCGCTGGTGACGCGCGACAGCCGGCTTCCGTATTCGCCCACCATGCTGCCCTATGTCGTTTCCGGGCGTTCGGCGCCGGACAATGTGTACCTGCGGGCGGCGGACTATTTTTCCGGGCAGCGCGTCGCCTACCTGGCCGATCGTGCGCTCGCGCAGCTTCATCCGGAGCGCAACGCCGCGACGCTGTCGGACGGTGTCGAGATCGCCTACGACAAGCTCCTGCTGGCGACGGGCGCATCGCCGGCAATTCCGCCCATCCCCGGCATCGACCAGGTTCGCTATCATGTGCTGCGTACGCTGGACGACGCGCTGAAGCTGAAGGCCACGGTCGCCGCATCGCGCCGGGCCGTCGTGCTTGGGGGCGGCCTGGTCGGCATGCACGCGGCCGAAAACCTCGTCAAGAGCGGCGCCGACGTCACCATCGTCGAAATGCAGCCGCAGGTCCTCGGCGCCTATTTCGACCGTGTGGCGGCCGGCTTCATCGAACGCGCGTTTGCCGAGAGCGGCGCGCGCATCCTCACCGGACGTCGCGTCGTCAGGCTCTCGCCAGGCGCCACCGGCGTCGTGGTGCATCTGGACGACGGCCAGACCCTCGAGGCGGATCTGCTGCTGACGGCGACAGGCGTAAAGCCGGACATGGGCTATCTCGCGGGCAGCAGCGTCGCGCATGACGCGGGCATCCTCGTCGACGATTACATGTGCACCAATGTCGCGAATGTCTGGGCGGCCGGCGACTGCGCCCAGGCCAGGGATTTCTTCGGCGATCGCCCGGTGATGAATGCGATCCTGCCCGACGCGGCCGAGCAGGGACGCATCGCCGGCATGGCGATGGCCGGCGATCCGGGCGTCAAGGCCTACGCGGGCGGCGTGCCGCTGAATACCTACAATTTCTTCGGACGCCATGCGATCGCGGTAGGCGTCGGCGCGACGCCGGCTGGCAGCGAGGAACGCGTGCGCCACGACGAAGCCCGCGGAAGCTATCTGCGCGTCGTCGTCAAGGACGGCCGGCTTCAGGGTATTTTTGGCGTCAACGAATTCTTCGACGGCGGCGTCATGCGGCAATTGATCCTGCGGCGCGTCGACATTTCGGCCGCGCTCGATCGGCTGGTCGCCGATCCGCTCACCACCGGTCGCGAATTCATGTCTCGTTTGTGGAAATGATCATGGGACAAACCTACGCAACTATCTCCTTCGACGCCGCCAAATGCGACGGCTGCACGAAATGCATGAGCGCCTGCGCATCGGCCAAGACCGGCGCAGACGACATCGCGCGCGCGCGCATCCAGGTGATGCCCACGGCTTTTGGATTTGAACTGGCGATGTGCCGCCAATGCGGCGATCCGAAATGCGTCACGGTATGCCCGGCCGGCGCGCTCGCCAAGAATGCGGAAAGCGGCGTGATCGCATGGGATGGCGCCAAATGCGTCGATTGCCTGCTCTGCACCGTGGGTTGCGCTTACGCCGGCATCGCGCCTGATGCGGCGGACGGACGGGTCGCCAAATGCGATATGTGCGACGGTGCGCCGTCCTGCGTGTTGGCCTGTCCCACCGGGGCGCTGCGCCACATCACGTCCGCGAACATCTACAACGAGGTCGGCGGGTGGGAGGACATGTTCACGCCCGGACTCGCCGGTTGTCAGGGCTGCAACACCGAACTGCTGATGCGCCACACCATGCGCCGCGTCGGCCCCGACGCCGTGCTGGCGACGCCGCCGGGCTGTGTGCCGGGCATGGGTTCAGTCGGCTACAATGGCCTCACCGGCACCAAGGTTCCGGTGTTTCACCCGCTGCTGACCAACACCGCCGCGATGCTGGCTGGCGTCAAGCGCCAGCTCAAGCGCAAAGGCCGCGAAGTGACGGCGATAGCGATCGCCGGCGACGGCGGTGCATCCGACGTCGGCTTCCAGTCGCTCTCCGGCGCCGCCGAACGCGGCGAGGAAATACTGTTCATGGTCGTCGACAATGAGGGCTACATGAACACGGGCATGCAGCGATCGAGCTGTACGCCCTACGGCGCATGGACGTCGACCACCCCGGTTGGACGGGAGTCCAAAGGCAAGACGCAGGACGCGAAAAACCTGCCGCTGCTGATGGTCAACCATCGCTGCGCCTATGTAGCGACCGCATCGACCGCCTTTATGGAAGATTTGTACGGCAAGCTCGACAAGGCGATCGCCGCCTCAAAGCATGGCTTCGCCTATCTGCACGTCTATTCCCCGTGCACGACCGGCTGGCGCTTTCCGACCGACCAGAACATGGAAGTGGCGCGAAAGGCGGTCGAGACCAATTTCGTCATGCTCTGGGAGTTCAGCCCGAGCGGCGGCCTGCATTTCACCCATCCGGTCGACGCGCCGCTGCCTGTCACCGAATACCTCAAGGCAATGGGACGTTTCCGACACCTGGACGAAGAGCAAATCCGACACATTCAGGCGAAGGTCGAAGAAAACCGCGCCATCATCGAACAGATCGCCACCAAGCGAGCGCCGCCTGAGTCTCAGGCGCAGCACTGGCCAATCGCCGAGCAGACAACGACGCACTGAGCCGCGCGCAACAAATATATGCGGCATGAGGAGGTGAGCATGAATATGAATTTGAAGCTGACCGGACTCGAACCCATCGAAGTCGCCAGTCGCGATGAATTGCTTGCGCTGCAGCTGGAGCGGCTCAAATGGTCGTTACAGCACGCCTACGACAACATCGCACATTATCGCACCAAGTTCGATAAAGCCGGTGTCCATCCAGGGGATCTGAAATCCCTGGCCGATCTGGCCAAATTCCCGTTCACTACCAAGGCTGACCTGCGCGAGAACTATCCCTACGGGATGTTCGCCGTGCCGATGCGGGATATCGTTCGGGTGCATGCTTCGTCCGGCACCACTGGAAAGCCGACGGTGGTTGGCTATACCGAACGCGATATCGCCATGTGGGCGTCGGTGATGGCGCGCTCGCTGCGCGCGGCCGGCGCGACCGCCGACGACATCGTTCTGAATTCCTACGGCTATGGCCTGTTCACCGGCGGGCTCGGTGCACACTACGGCGTCGAACGTCTCGGTGCGGCCGTGATTCCGATGTCAGGCGGCCAGACCGAGAAGCAGGTGCAGATGATCCTGGATTTCAAGCCCACCGTGCTGATGTCCACGCCATCGTATTCGCTGACCATCGCCGACGAATTGGCCCGCCAGAACATCAAGCCGAACAGCACCAGTCTGCGCATCGGCGTATTCGGCGCCGAACCCTGGACCAACGAAATGCGCAGGGAGATCGAGGCGCGCCTGGGTATCGACGCGATCGACATCTACGGCCTGTCCGAGGTCATCGGACCAGGCGTGGCCTGCGAAGCCATCGAGACCAAGGACGGTCCGCATATCTGGGAAGACCATTTCTATCCCGAGATCATTGATCCCGTCAGCGGTGAGGTGCTGCCGGACGGCGCCGACGGCGAATTGGTATTCACCACCCTGACCAAGGAAGCGCAGCCCGTGATCAGGTACCGTACGCGCGACCTGACACGGCTGCTGCCGGGCACGGCGCGTGTCATGCGCCGTATGGGCAAGATCACCGGGCGCTCGGACGACATGCTGATTATCCGCGGCGTGAATGTCTTCCCCACGCAGATCGAGGAAATCCTGTTGAGGAACCCGAACCTCTGCGCTCAATACCAGATCCAGGTCACGCGCGAGGGGCATCTGGACGAGCTCGACGTGTTCGTCGAACTCCGCCCCGAATTGTCAGATCATTTGGAGGTGGCAAAGCGCGAGGCGATCGGTCGCGATGTCGCTCACCGCATCAAGTCGCTGATCGGCGTCACCGCCAAGATCCATGTGCTCGGAACGGACAAGATCGAGCGCACGGTCGTCGGCAAGGCCAAGCGGGTGATCGACAAGCGTCCGAAATAGATCGAGGCGCTGGGGCGGCGCGCCGTTCCGGCAGTTGAGGTGAACCGATGCTCTCGCAATTCCTGCAGTTCATGTTTTCCGGCGTCACCGTGGGCGCTACCTACGCGCTCGCGGCGCTCGGTTTCACGCTGATCTACAACGCCAGCAACGTCATCAATTTCGCCCAGGGCGAGTTCATCATGCTCGGCGGCATGCTGACGGTGTTCTTTCTCAAGATCGGCCTGCCGATGCCCGTCGCGCTGGTCCTGGCGGTCGCAATTCCGGCAGCGGTCGGCGTACTCGTCGAGAAGCTCGCGATAGAACCGGCCAAGGGTGCCGAGGTGGTCGGCCTGATCATCATCACCATCGGAGCGTCGCTTGTGATGCGGGGCGTCGTACAGATTTGGCTGGGCAAAGGCGCGGCCGCCTTCCCGGCTTTCTCCGGCGATACGCCGATCGCCGTCGGCGGCGCCGCGTTGGCGCCGCAAAGCCTTTGGGTGCTCGGAACGACCGCCGTCATCGTGGTCGCGCTCTGGCTGTTCTTCAACCGCACCCTCGCCGGCAAGGCCATTCTCGCCACTTCGTTCGATCCTCTGGCCGCCCAACTGGTCGGCATCAACACCCAATGGGTTCTGCTGGTGAGTTTCGCGCTTTCGGCCGCGATCGGCGCCATTGGCGGCATCCTGCTGACGCCCATCACGATGACGTCGTACGACGTAGGGATCATGCTGGGCCTCAAGGGATTTGTCGCCGCCGTGGTCGGCGGCCTAGGCAACGGACTCGGTGCCGTCGTCGGCGGTCTGATGGTCGGAATCATCGAGGCGCTGTCGGCCGGATACATCTCGTCGGCCTACAAGGACGCCGCGCCGTTCCTGCTGATTTTCGTCGTTCTGTTTTTCCTGCCGCGCGGCCTGTTCGGCGCGAAAGCGACGGAGCGGGTATGACGCGCACGAATTACGGTCTGTTCGTTCTCGCCGCCGTTTTGCTGCTGCTCCCGCTGTTGCTCCCAAACACCTACTATTTCGATATCGCCAATCGCATGGCGATCAACGCGATCGTCGTGCTGGCGCTCAATCTGCTGATCGGCTTCGCCGGCCAGATCAGTCTCGGACATGCCGGTTTCTTCGGCATCGGGGCCTACGCATCTGCGGTCCTGACCACGCATTTTTCCTGGCCGCCGGTTGCAGCCCTGTGCGCCGGGGCGGTCGGCGCGGCATTGCTGGCGGCGGCGATCGCACCGCCGATCTTTCGCCTTCGCGGCCACTATCTGGCTATGGCAACGCTGGGTCTGGGCATCGTCATTTCCATCGTTCTCAAGAATGAGGCTGGCTATACCGGCGGGCCAGACGGTATGTCGGTGCCGGCAATGTCGTTTTTCGGCTGGGAAATTTTCGGCGAACGGCAATGGTACTGGCTGTTCGCGGGCATCCTGCTGTTCAGCGTATGGGCATGCCAGAACCTGATCGATTCGCCGTTCGGTCGCGCGCTGCGTGCGCTGCACGGCTCGGAGGTTGCTTCCCAGGTCGTCGGCGTCGACGTCGCGCGTTACAAGGTCACGATCTTCGTGCTGTCCGCGTTCTTCGCCAGCATCATGGGGAGCCTGACGGCGCACTATGTCGGCTTCGTCACGCCCGACAGCGCCGAGTTCTCGCATTCGATCGAACTGGTCACCATGGTCGTCGTCGGCGGCATGGCCTCCGTGTACGGCTCGGTGATAGGCGCGGTGCTGATGACGGCGTTGCCGCAGGCGCTGAACACCTTCGAGGGCTGGGAGACGGTGGCCTTCGGCGCGATCCTGATGCTGTCGATGATCTTTCTGCCCAAAGGCCTGGTCCCGACGCTGGCCGCGAAAATCGGGGACCGACGCTGATGGCCTTGCTAGACGTATCCGATCTCAGTAAGACGTTCGGCGGCGTGCTGGCGGTACAGAACGTGAGCTTCAGCGTCGAGGCCGGCATCGTCTATTCGGTGATAGGCCCGAACGGCGCCGGCAAGACAACGCTCTTCAACCTTATCACCGGCGTTTACAAGCCGAACTCCGGCGAGATTCGACTCGACGGCGAGCCGGTGACGGGTCGGGCGCCGCACCAACTGGCGCGCAAAGGCGTGGCGCGCACATTTCAGAATCTCCAGATCTGCATGAACATGACCGCGATCGAGAACGTCATGGTCGGCGGCCACCTTTCTCTCGATCGCAACCTGATCAAGGGCATGCTGCGCTTTCCGTCGCTGCGACGCGCCGACGCCGTTCTGCGCGAGAAGGCGGCGGAACTCATGACTTATGTCGGGTTAGATGCCTATTTGGGCGCCGAGGCCAGCGCCATGCCCTATGGCGCACTGAAGCGGCTGGAGATCGCGCGCGCGCTGGCGGCGCGGCCCCGCATTCTTTTTCTCGACGAGCCGGCTGCGGGATTCAATCCGACGGAAACCGCGGAGATCGACGGGCTGGTCCGGAAAATCGCCGATAGCGGTATCACCGTCGTCCTCGTGGAGCACGACATGAAAATGGTTATGAACATCTCCGACCGGATCCTTGTGCTCAACTACGGCAAGAAGCTCACCGAAGGGGCCGCGCGCGATGTCCGCCGCGACCCGGCCGTGATCGCCGCCTATCTCGGCAAGGCGGCCTGACCGCCATGGCCAACGCGCTGGAAACCCTCACCACCGAACACCGCAGCATCTCGCGACAGAACGGTCCGGGACCGGCGCGCGCGCCAATAGCGCCGGCGCCATCCGCCACGCCAATGCTCGTCATTCGCGGGCTTGGTAGCCACTATGGTCGGATCCCCGCGCTGCGCAACATCAACCTCGTCGTCGGCAGGCGCCAATTGATTGCGCTCGTGGGCGCCAACGGCGCCGGCAAGACCACCCTGCTGCGCACGATTTCCGGCGTGCAGAAGGCCAGCAGCGGACGAATCGAATTCGACGGCCAGGACATTACGGTACTGCGCGCCGACAAGCGGGTGCGGATCGGCATCTGCCACGCGCCGGAAGGCCGCCATGTGTTCGGGCCGCTATCGGTCGAAGACAATCTGCATTTGGGCGCCTACTGCCGATTCGACAAGGCTGAGATCGCCGATGATCTCGATCGCATGTACGCGATGTTTCCCATTCTTGAGCAGAAGGCACGGCTCCCGGCCGGGACGCTTTCAGGTGGCCAGCAGCAAATGCTGGCGATAGCACGCGCGCTGATGGGCCGCCCTCGGCTGCTGCTGCTCGACGAGCCGTCGATGGGGCTTGCTCCGCTGCTGGTCGAAGAAATTTTCAGCGCCGTGACCGGACTGCGAAAGCAGGAGATGACGATTCTGCTGGTCGAGCAGAACGCGCATGCGGCGCTGGCAATCGCCGACCGGGCCTACGTCATCGAAACCGGGGAAATCGTCTTGTCAGGCAGCGGCAAGGAACTGCTCGGCAATGAGCGCGTCCGCGAGGCCTATCTGGGCATTTGAGAGAGGGAATATCTGCAATCGCAGGTAATGAAACTCAGTCATCAATAACAATCAACGGGAGGAACAGTCACATGAACGCTCTTCTGAAGTCAGTTATGGCCGTGGTATTCGGCCTTGGCCTCGCCATGCCGGCCAAGGCCGCCGAGCCGATCAAGATCGGCTCGCTGCTGTCGGTCACAGGGCCGGCCGCATTTCTCGGCGATCCCGAGCTGAAGACCCTTCAGCTCTACGTCGAGAAGATCAATAACGAAGGCGGCGTCCTTGGGCGGCCACTGCAGCTCATCTTTTACGACGACGGCTCGGACGCCAGCAAAGCGAACAGCTTTGGCAAACGTCTGATCGAGGACGACAAGATCGACTTGCTGATCGGCGGCACCACCACAGGCGCCACCATGTCGATCGCGCCGCTGATCGAACGCGCCGGAATGCCGTTCATTTCGCTGGCAGGCGCCGTGGCGATCGTCGAGCCGGTGAAGAAATGGATCTTCAAGACGCCGCATACCGACCGCATGGCAGCCGAGCGTGTGTTCGAGGATATGAAGAAGCGTGGCCTGACGAACATCGCGTTGTTGTCGGAGACCAGCGGCTTCGGCCAGTCCGGCAAGAAGGAGTCCGAAATCGCTGCGGCGAAGATGGGTATCACGCTCGTCGCCGAAGACACTTACGGTCCCAAAGACACCGACATGGGCCCGCAGCTCACCAAGATCAAAGGCACGCCCGGCGTCCAGGCCCTGTTCATCTTCGGCCTCGGTCAGGGGCCTGCCATCGTGAACAAGAACATCAAGCAGCTCGGCATCACCATGCCCGTCTATCATGCGCACGGCGTTGCGTCGGAAGAATTCATCAAATTGTCTGACGGCGCCGCGGAGGGGATGCGTCTGCCGGCCGCCGCGCTGCTGGTCGCGTCGAAATTGCCTGCCGACGATCCGCAGAAGCCCGTGGCAATGGCCTACGCCAAGGCCTATTCCGAGCGTTACAAGGAAGAGGTCTCGACCTTCGGCGGCCATGCCTACGACGCGCTGATGATCGCAATCGGCGCGATCAAGCGTGCCGGCGGGACCGACAAGGCCAAGGTGCGCGATGAGATCGAGCTGACCAGGAATTATATCGGCACCAGCGGCAAGGTGAATATGTCGCCCACCGATCACATGGGGCTCGAGCTCTCGGCCTTCCGCATGCTGGAAGTGCGTAAGGGCGATTGGTCGCTAATCAACTGACGGTTCGGTCGCGTCCGGCGGAGGCCGGACGCGACTTCCCCTTTGGGCTGCGGCGCAAATGGACGGGTAAGGGGAGGGCGCCCAACCGGTCGATTTTCAATCGGACCCGTCCGAGATCGAAGACCGGAGGGTCGCCTCCTGCAATCCTCGGGGTTACAATGCAGTCATGAAGAATCGTTTGCTAGGCCAGTGGATCGAAAAGCAATTGGCCGATCGCCCGCTGCGGGCGAATTCGCTGATCATCACGATATACGGTGACATGATCGCGCCGCACGGCGGTACGGTCTGGCTCGGCGGTCTCATCCGTCTGGTGGAGCCGCTCGGACTCAATCCGCGCGCGGTGCGCACCTCGGTGTTTCGGCTCTCGCGCGAGAAATGGCTGGTGTCCGAGCAGATCGGCCGGCGCAGCTATTACAGCCTGACCGCGATGGGCCGGCGACGGTTCGAGCATGCCTTCCACAGGATTTACGACGATGCACGCGTCGCGTGGGAAGGCGACTGGCAGGTAGTGCTTACTCCCGGCGACAGTCTGACGCCGGCGCTCCGCGACGCGCTACGCAAGGAATTGCTCTGGGAGGGTTACGCCGCCATTGCTCCCGGCGTTTTGGTTCACCCTTCGGGGCAGACCGAGGCGCTTCTGGATATTCTTCAGATCGCCGGCGCCCACGACAAGGTGGTAGTGCTACAGGCACAGACCCTCGGCGCTCTTTCCAGTCGACCGCTAAAGGAATTGGTGGATCAATGCTGGAATCTGGGCAAGGTCGCGGCTGAGTATCAATCCTTTATCGACCGCTTCCGCAGTGTCGCGCGGGCACTGCGCGGCGCATCGACCCTCGACCCCGAACAGTGCTTCGTCATTCGTACGCTCTTGATGCATGAATTTCGCCGTGTTCAGCTTCGCGACCCGTCCTTGCCGCGTCAGCTGCTGCCGGACAACTGGCCGGGCGACACGGCGCGGGCCATGTGCCGCGACATCTATCAGTTCTGCTGGAGAAAAACCGAGGCGCATCTGATGCAGATGCTGGAAACGGCGGACGGGCCGTTACCGCGCGCAGCGAAGAGTTTTCACGCGCGCTTTGGCGGCATGATCACGGATGAACCCGAATCGGGCGGCTCACAACCAATACACGCCACTTAAAATCGTAATTGTCTCCCGGCGCTCGATCGATGCGAGGACTTCCATGCTTGTATACTCCGATTCATTGATAGTCCGAAAAACCGCTTGCCCTACGTCGATTTTTGGATTCGTCTTGGGGTATGATTTGCGCCGGTTTTTTGTCTGCGGTTGACCGGGCCGACCTGACTGCGCTGGCGCGGGATGGATCGGCGGCCCACCGATT
>OCZT010003085.1_pt1 | contig 17131 bp, 12 predicted proteins | sample 1539031 | NCBI WGS metagenome assembly OCZT01 (sample SAMEA3539308, study PRJEB22396) | soil metagenome | biome: tundra; feature: field; material: soil | place: USA | collected 2010-05 | depth 0.15 m | reverse complement strand
ATCTGCCTTCTCTAACCAACTGAATCTCTTCGACATCTAACCGGACAGTAGTGATTTGAAGATGAATATCAATCTTGTTCAGGCACGGTGCATGCGCAGAGGCTTTGTAACAGGGCACGACTTCAGTCGTGCCGCGAGTCGCTCTAAATTAGGCTGGGCTTTAGCCCCTGCTACTCCTTCACTGCCGCGAACTCCGCCCTGGGTCTGTATTTCGCCTCCAGCCTGAGCAAGATTGATATTCATTTTCCGAAAATGCTATAGCCGACCAACCGTCCGGAACCCTGAACCACCCGCAGGACAAAGCCTGGAAACGCGCATTGGACTGTAAGCAGCAATCCAGGTTCTCCGTCACAGGTGAACCGAGAAGGACAAAGCGAGGAAGAGCAGGCCAGTCAATGGCCTCTCCTATTGACATTCTGTATGACGGATATCATACTCATGTTGCCATTCGATAGGAAACAACAAATGGGTTCCAAACAGGCGAATCTCCTGCAGGGCACACTCGATCTCCTGGTGCTGAAGGCGCTTGGCTGCGGTGAACTGCACGGTTTGGGCATCTCGCGCCGCATCGAGCAGATTACCCGAGGCACATTTCTCGTCAAACCCGGGTCGCTCTTCCCAGCCCTTCATCGCCTGGAGGAAGCAGGCTGGCTGAGTTCCTTCTGGGGCGAATCGGAAAACAACCGCCGCGCCAAGTTTTACCTGCTCACCAAAGCCGGCAATCGGCAGCTTGATGTGGAAATCGAGCAATGGGCGACTATTGCCCTCGCCATGACCCATGCCTTGAACGCAACATAGGGGACACATGATGAAGCTCTGGTCCAGGGTCCGCAGCATCGCGCGAAATCTTTTTCGCAAGCAGCAAATCGAAAGCCAGCTTGACGAGGAAGTTCGAGTCTATGTGGATATGATCGCCGACCAACGGATCGGGGCGGGAATGTCCGCATCCGAGGCCCGGCGCAGCGCGCTGGCCGATTCCGGCGGGGTGGAACAGGTTAAGCAGGCTGTGCGCGATCATCGCGCCGACACGGGCTTGGAACTGCTTTGGCAGGATCTGCGCTTTGGCTTGCGCCAGTTGCGCCGCAACCCCGGCTTCACCATTGCCGCAGTGGGAGCCCTGGCGCTAGGCATCGGCGCCAACTCCGCTATTTTCACGGTGGTCAACGCGGTGCTTCTGGAGCCACTCAACTATCGCAATGCCGATCGCATAGTGGAGTTTCTCGCCCCGTCTTCGGTGATTGTCAACAATCTTGCAAGTGTTCCTGTGTTTCACTTCTACCAGCGGCAGAGCAGCGTATTCCAGGACGTGGGTGCCTACGATTTCGCCGGTCCTGGCTTCAACCTCACGGGAGGACGCCCTGAGCAACTTCACGGCATCCACGTCACAGAAGGTTTCTTCCGGGTGTTTGGCGCGCACGTCATCTTAGGACGGACCTTCACACCGCAGGAAGACTCGCCTCACGGCGGCAAGGTGGTGGTGCTGAGCTATGGTCTCTGGCAGCGCAAATTCGCCGGCGATGTGGCCGTGGTGGGGAAGTCTCTTTCGCTTGGTAACGAACCTTACACCATTGTCGGCGTGATGGAAAAGGATTTTGTATCCGATCCGGAAGCGGAAATCTGGCTGCCGTTTCAGTTTGAACCGGTCAGCAACGACATGAATTGCTACTTTCAGGTGGCCGGACTGCTCAAGCCGGGAATCACGGTGGCGCAGGCCAACGTCCAATTAATGGCAGCGGCCCCCCAGTACCACCGCGACTACCCGGATTCGGATCCTCATCATCTTTTTGCGGTTGGGCAGTTGCGCGACAGCATCGTCGGCGACGTTCGCAACTCGCTGCTCATTCTGCTCGGCGCTGTCGGCCTCGTATTGCTGATTGCATGCGCCAACGTCGCCAATCTGCTGCTGGTGCGCGCCACGGGACGCAAGCGGGAGTTCGCCATCCGCTCGGCACTGGGAGCGGGCCGCGCGCGGATCATCGCGCAGTTGCTGACTGAAAGCGTCATGCTCTCCGTCACCGGGGGCCTGCTTGGCCTCGCTCTTGGATTTGCCGGCGTGCGTGCTTTGCTGGCCGTCAGCCCTGCGGGATTGCCGCGCATCGGCGAAGACGGCTCCGCCATCGGCATCGATTGGCGCGTACTCGGCTTCACCCTGGTTGTGTCGCTTTTGACCGGCATTCTCTTCGGAATTCTTCCCGCACTGGCCGTTTCGCGCTCCGACCTGAACACAACGTTGAAACAAGGCAGCAACCGCTCCGGTACGGGATTCCGTCAGGGCAAAACCCGCTCGCTGCTGGTCATCACCGAGGTCTCCCTGGCGCTGGTTCTTCTAGTGGGCTCCGCGCTGCTCATCCGTACGTTCATTGCCCTGCACGCTGTTGGCCCCGGATTCGATTCACACAACATTCTCACCATGGAAATGTCGCTGACCGGCGACCGATATGAAAAGACCGCGGGGGTGGTACAGCTCTCGCGGGACGGGCGGGAACGGTTGAATGGCCTTCCCGCAGTGGAGCTCGCGTCCGCCGCTTACTGGCTTCCGATTGATGTGGGAGATGGTCTGCCGTTCCAGATCATCGGACGGCCGGTCGAGAAGGACTGCTGTTTTGACAGTTGGATGAGCGTCTCGCCAGGTTTTCTGAGCTTGTTCAAGATTCCCATTCTGCGCGGACGTGATTTCACTGAAAACGACAAGGCTGGCGCGCCCGGCGTGGCGCTCATCAACCAGGCCATGGCCAATCAATTCTGGCCTCTCCAGGATCCAGTGGGTCAACACATCATTGTCGGCAACGGCATGGGACCGGAATTTGAGGGAGAACCTGTGCGCCAGATCATCGGCATTGTAGGCGACTCGCACAATCACGGGCTCGGCCGGCCTGCCGCCCCTATGATGATGGTTCCCATCGCACAGGTTACCGATGGCTATACCCAGTCCTATACCAATGGTCAGCCGCTGCTTTGGTTGGTACGTACCCATGGAGACCCCAAGCAGGCCATTGCCGCCGTTACCGAGCAACTGCGGCTGGCGAGTGGGGGTTTTCCAGTGGCGCATATCCGCACCATGGACGAGGTGATTGGGCGCAGCACGGCGCGCGAGAGCTTCAATATGCTGCTGCTGACCATCTTTGGCGCGACCGCGCTGGTGCTGTCCGCGATCGGCATCTACGGGCTTATGGCCTACTCCGTCGAGCAACGTACCCAGGAGATAGGCATCCGCATGGCCTTGGGCGCTGAACGCTCCGCAATTCGCCGGATGGTTGTCTGGCAGGGTATGAAGCTTACGCTTGTCGGGGTAGCGGTGGGCATCACCGCCGCCTTTGGGCTGACCCGGCTCATTACCAGCTCCCTGTTCGGCGTCAAGCCCTGGGACCCGGTCGTATTCATCACCGTACCACCCCTTCTAACTGCGGTTGCATTGCTGGCCGTGTGGCTGCCCGCCGCCCGCGCCTCCAAAGTCGACCCCATGCAGGCCTTGCGAGCGGAGTAACCCGGAAGCCGTTGCGAATGTCCCGTGAATAACGCGCAATCCGGCAGAAATCCGCGCCAACCTGCAGATTACTGTTTAAGCAACGTTCCTCTATTGTTCTACCGACGGCCTGCGGATCCGGACGGAAACTGCTTTTGGGCGGGACTCAGATTTTTTGGGCAAGTTCCCGACGTTTTGGGCAGGATCGTATTTTCAGGCGAAGAAGCTGACCTGGCGGCGGGGGGCGTCGTCGAGGAACTTGGCGCTGGGTTCCTGCACGTCTTCTTCGACCAGGGGATCGTCGAACTCGTCTTCTCGGCCTCCGGCGGACTTGCCGTCGCTGGGAGTGTAGGTTTCGTCGCCGATGCGGGCGAAGTTCTCGATATCAAAGACCGCGCTGAGGCCCATATCGGCGGGTGGGGCCTTGATGACGGGCACGTTGCGAATTCCGGTAACCGGGCCGATTTCCATCTTCGCTCCTTGCCTTGAGAACTCCTGCCTCGGGAACTCTTGCCTCGAGAACTCTTGCCTCGGGAACTCCCCTTGACGGCAGATATCGACATAGAAGCCGGGAACTTTAGGCGGTGTGCGAATTTGGGACAAAAAACCCTGGCAGCGGAGAAACGGCAGCCCCGTAACGGCGCGGGTTCCCCTCGATTCGTTCTCCAAAAAAAGCCGCGCAAGCGCGGGCTATAGTTGAGGCTGGCGACTCTCACGACCTTGCTCAGGCGTGAAGACACAAGGCAGTACCAGAACCCGTTCCCAGACTTGGGAAAACGAAGCGCCCGCGGAAACCCCTCGCCGGCGCGTGCAGCAGGGTGTGTCCCCACCGGGGCGCACGCTCGACGGCATGCAGGCTGATAGGGCCGATGGCGATGAGTCCCCGCGCTTTGACGGGCCACGCACCTCCGCGTGGCGGCCGGCGAGCGGATGGGGACGCGCGTTTCTGGCCATTGCCGCCCTGATCCTGCTGGGCGGCCTCGGCACCGCCGGATACCTGCTGAAAACCTATCTCAACCGCGACAGCCGCTTTCGCATTGCCGGGGCAAGCAACATCCAGGCCAAAGGGCTGACCGAAGTAAGCAGGGCGGAGATGCTGCCTGTTTTTGGAGAGGATATTGGGCGCAATATCTTCTTTGTTCCCCTGGCTGAACGGCGCCGGCAACTGGAACAAATGCCCTGGATAGAACATGCCACGGTGATGCGCCTGCTGCCGGACCAGATTCGCATCTCGGTGGTGGAGCGCAAGCCGGTGGCTTTTGTGCGCCAGGGCTCGCAGGTGGGACTGGCGGATGCCAATGGGGTTTTGCTGACCATGCCCGCGGCGATGATGTCCCAGCATCATTATTCGTTCCCGGTGGTTTCCGGAATAAATCCCCACGATCCGCCCGAGGCAAGCAAGACACGGATGGCGATGTACCAGCGCCTGCTGGCGGAACTGGATGCCAACAATCAGCATCTTTCCGAACAGATTTCCGAGATCGACCTGGCCGATCCTGAGGATGCGCGGGTTTTGCTGCCCGAGCAGGGCGGGGACATTCTGGCCCACTTTGGCGAAGATCACTTCCTCGACCGGTATCAGCGCTACAAGTCGCACATAGCCGAGTGGCGGCAGCAATATCCCAAACTGGCGGCGGTGGATCTTCGCTACGACCAGCACGTTGTTCTGGAGATGGCGCACGGAGCGGATGCCGAGAAGGAGACGACGGGAGCGGAAACCGCTGCGAACGCCGGCGACGGCAAGAAAGCGGCTCCAAGTGTTGAGGTGAAGGCCGGAACAGCAAAGGAACCCGCCGAGAAACATGCCTCAAGGGCTAAGGCCCCGGTCTCCAGGTCCGCGTCTTCAGCAAAGGCGAAGCCGGCCAAGCCGGGACCAAAGGTCGTTCAGAAGTCGAAGGCCGCGGCAGCGAAAGACAGGGCCGCAAAGGACAAGAAGAAGCGCGCGGCGGCACGAAGCGCCGCGCTTGAGTTGAACAAACACAAGAAACCCCACCTGACCGCTGCAGCGACGCAGGGCCAGTGAGCGAAACACCATGAGCCAGAAACAGGACAACCTGATCGCAGTGCTCGACATGGGCAGCGCCTGTACGCGCGTGCTTGCCGCCGAACTCAATGAAGGCGCCATGCGCTATTGCGGCCATGGAGTCGTGGAGTCGGCGGGGATGCGGAAGGGCCTGATTGCCGAGCTTGCCCCGGCCATCAAAGCGGTAAAGGCGGCCAACGCGCAGGCCGAGCGAAAGGCGCACACCAACATTGGCGAGTGCGTTGTGGGCACCGGCGGCATGCACATCCGCGGCCTCAACTCCACTGAAGGCATCGATCTGGGCTCGCGGATGCGGGAGATTGACAAAGAGGACGTTCGCAGCGCGGTGGAACGGGCGCGGGCGGTGGAACGGCCTCCGGACCGCGAGATTCTGCACCTGCTGCCGCGGCAGTTCATTCTCGACCGGCAGCCGGGCATCTTCGACCCCATCGGCATGGTGGGCGCACGGCTGGATGTGGACCTGCACATTGTGACCTGCTCCGGAAGCGCACTGCAGAGCACCGTAACCTGCGCCAACCGCGCTGGCCTCGAGGTGTCGGAGGCGGTGCTGGAGTCCATTGCGGCCGCCGAAGCCACGCTCTCAGCCGATGAGCGGGAACTGGGCGTTTGCCTTTTGAATATCGGCGCTCACTCCAGCGACCTGGCGGTGTACTACGAGGGCGCCGTGGTCCACACCGGTTCAGTGCCGATTGGCGGCGCGCACTTTACCAACGACCTTGCCGTGGGCCTGCAAATGTCGATGGCGCACGCGGAGGAGCTGAAACGCGAGTTTGGCAACGCCGTGGTGACCGCAGTGCCGCAGGACGCGGAGATTGAGATCGCCAACCCGCAGCCGCAGATTCTGCGCTTGCGCACACTGGCGGAGATCCTGGAACCGCGGGCGCGGGAACTGTTCTATTTTGTGAAAGAGAATCTGCGCCAAAGCGACCTGGTGGATACACTTGGCCTGAACGATGTGCTCGAGGTGATGGGATCGGGTTGCGTGCTGACCGGCGGCGGGGCCATCTTGCCCGGAATGCTGGACGTAACCGAAAGCCAGTTGCGCGTGCCGGCCCGGATCGGGGTTCCGGTGCGCCTGTCCAACATGCCCGCCGAGTTGGTTCATCCCGCCTGGTCCACGGCCGTTGGGTTGCTCTTGTATGCCCACCGGACGCGCGTGACCAAGGCGGCCGAGAATAACAGTTTTCGCGCCAGGCTGCGCGCGATTTTTGCAGCCAGTTTCTGAATCCTGCCCAGGAGGCACCGACCCAGATGGAACCCGAAAAGAACCAAGCCGGAGAGATGCGCATTCAGTACTACGACGAGAGCGTGCGCGGAGCGCGCATCAAGGTCATCGGCGTAGGCGGCGGAGGCGGCAACGCGGTCAATCGCATGATCGCCGCCCACATGGAAGGCGTGGAGTTTATCGCCGCCAACACCGACGTGCAGGCGCTCAAGTCGTCGCAGGCTCCGGTGAAGTTGCAGCTCGGCGTCCGGCTTACCTCCGGGCTGGGCGCGGGCGCAAACCCCGACGTAGGCCGCCAGGCTGCGCTTGAAGATACCGACAAGATCATTGAAGCTCTTGAAGGCGCCGACATGGTGTTCGTCACCGCCGGCCTGGGCGGCGGCACCGGCACCGGCGCTGCGCCGGTAATTGCCTCGCTGGCCAGCGAAATGGGCATTCTGACCGTGGCCGTGGTCACCCGGCCCTTCGCTTTTGAAGGCAAGCGCCGACTGCAGCAGGCCGAGCGCGGATTGAAGGAACTGCTGGAGAGCGTCGACACCTTGATCGTGATTCCCAACGAGAAGCTGCTGGCTGTGGCCCGCGATACGGGCTTCTTCGAGAGCTTCCGCATCGCCGACGACGTACTTCGGCAAGGGGTTCAAGGCATCAGCGACATCATTACCATTCCGGGAATCATCAACCGCGACTTTGCCGATGTGAAAACCACCATGGCAGGTATGGGCCACGCGGTGATGGGTACGGCGGTGCGTTCGGGTGATAATCGTGCCATGGAAGCCGCCCAAGCCGCGATGGCCTCGCCCTTGCTCGAAGCCGGCGCCATCGACGGCGCGCGCGGAATCCTGATCAACATCACCGGCTCCAGCTCGCTGAAGCTTTCTGAAGTCTACGATGCCTCTTCGCTGATCCAGTCGGCAGCGCACGAAGACGCAAACATCATCTTTGGCGCTGTCCTCGATGAAAACATGGGCAACGACGTCAAGATCACCGTCATCGCAACCGGCTTCAGGGACCAGATGCCGGAGCGCCGGGCGCGCATGCTGACCATGGAAGGCGTGCCGGTGGTATCGGTTCCAGTCGTGGCCTCCGAGACATGGCTGGACGACCCTGCGCCAACGCCCGCCGCCGAGGCTGGCCCGCCGCGCTTCCAGAGCCAGGACGAGGACCCGGAAGACGAGACGATGGATGCTGGCGAACCGGTCTTCTTTGCGGCATCGGGACCGGTAACATCGAGCATCAACGTTGTTGGCCCACCTTCCATAATGGATGAAGTTGAGCAGAATGAAGAGTTTATAGATCCGCCCGCCCGGCCGCGCTTTGCGGAGATGGCAGAAGAGCGGACTTCAACTCCCCTGCCCAGGGACTACGCCTCTGACTTTGGCAGCGCCGTGCGCCCCCCGGCTCCAAAAGAAGAGAGCGACGCCGCGGAGCCGGATGTGAAGTTCCCGGAGTCCAAGGAGGCAGCGGAGCGGGACCTGGATGTGCCGGCTTTCATGCGTCGGTTGCCGTTCTAGTGCACCTGTGTCTTTGGGACCATATGCATTCGTCCGGCTGAGCTGTATAGTGCAAGATAGTTCAAGAAATAGGCGGTTCATTGCGATTTGGCAAGGCTGTGGTGTTGTCTCTTGATGTATTGTTTCAAGAATCAACGTCTTGAGCGACGGTGATTAGGATCACAGGTGTTGGCCGGAGCATTGGGCATAGTGTGAATTCAGATTGCGGGCCGAGTCGAATTGCTCAATGGGGGTTCTTACCCAATAGTTGCGCCATCTTTTGAGCAGAGGCACGGCACGAGATACATGATCATGTTGGAGAGGATGCTGGCTGAATGACGGTTTCTCGCGTTTGGGCATTTGGATTGGTCTTGTGCGGCTTGGGCGCCGGCACCACGGGCGCGCTGGCCTTGGATGCACCACATACACTGCATCGTGCCAAAGCGGCAGAGCGTCATATCATAGAGCCGCATCGCACAGGCGGGCATCACGCTTCGACGCGTGGAACCGCAGCAAGATCAGCCACCGGCCATGCCAACGCACATACCACGCCAGCCGCGAATCAGCCCAGGCTTACGGCAAGGGGCGCTGCCAGAGCAAGCGCTCGCCGAGCGGCACTGATGACCACCCGCCGCCATCGCTGGCATGAGCGCTTCACCGCCAGTTCCTTTGCCAGTGGAGACATCGGCGCAGCCGATGTAACGGCCGGCGAAGATCCCGTGGTCCGCCAGGCCGCTATTGACGCCTTGGGTGATATGAACGGCACGGCAGTCGTGATCGACCCGAGCAACGGGCGCATCCTGGCCATGGTGAACCAGAAGCTGGCGCTTTCGCCGGGCGCCGAGCCCTGCTCCACGATCAAGCTCACGGTCGCAATGGCCGCACTATCCGAAGGGCTGGTTACGCGGGACACGCCGGTGCAGTTGGCCGGGTTCCGCATGAAGATGACTGATGCCCTGGCCAAAAGCAACAACCTTTATTTTGAGGAACTGGGCCGGGAACTGGGCTTCGAGCGCGTGCATCACTACGCCACCGAGTTCGGCCTGGGCGAGCTCGCCGGGTATCACATTGAGGGCGAGCAGCTTGGCGTCTATCCCGACACGGAAATCCCCGCCGCCGAGGGCGGCGTGGCCCGCATGTGCAGCTTCGGCCAGGGCGTCTCGCTGACCCCGCTGCAACTGGGCGCGTTTGTGGCCGCCATCGCCAACGGTGGAACGCTTTACTATCTGCAGCATCCCACCACCCAAGAAGAAGTTGCGACGCTGGAACCAAAGGTGAAAAGGACCCTGGACATCGCCAAGTACGTTCCGGATTTGCAGGACGGCATGGCCGGCGCGGTGGAATACGGAACCGCCCGCAGCCTGCGAGCGAGCTTCCACGAACTGCCGGTATTCGGCAAGACGGGAACCTGCTCGGACAAGGGAACCCGCTTCGGCTGGTTTGCCTCCTATTCCGACTCGCCGCAGGGCAGCCTGGTGACGGTCTTCTTCCTTGAGGGCGGCAGGCCAACTTTTGGTCCCCGCGCCGCGGAGCTTACGGGCGAGTTCTACAGAAACCTTTGGGACCACAATTACTTTGCGGACAAGACGCAGCAGACGGCCCAGGCGACTCCCGCTGCCGCTTCAACGCAAGCTGGGGAAACAACGCCAACTGACGCGCCGTAGCTGAGCTTTCAATCGATGCGACATTGCAGAGCGGCCTTCACAGTGAATGGCCGCTCTGCTTTTCTGCGTTGCTATAATCTGGCTACCTTATACCGGAACCAGAGTCGATGTATCCCGAAAGCACAAGTCTCAAGTCGGCGCGACCATCAGGGAGTGACGACCTTGCTCAAAACCAAACAGTACACAGTTACTCTGGTTCCGGTCTAATGAGATCAAGATTCACACTCTTGCTTTGCTTGCTTCCGGCGTGTGCGCATGCGCAGCAGGCGCCATCGTTGGACGAGCTGCTGCCGAGCCTCTACGCCTACGCGCGAGAGTACCGGGCCAAGCTCCCTTCCCTTTCCTGCGATGAATCCATTACCTCCCAGGTAATGAAGAATGGGAAGGTGAAAAAGGAAGTAAAGATCGAGGCCTCGCTGCGCGAGATCCGCGATGACTCGAAGACCGAACCCTTCACAGAGCGTCGCACGTTCAACATGGTCGATGGCCGCCGTCCCAAGCCCCATTTCACGATTCCGTTTCTGGTGCGAGGCGCATTTGCCAACGCCATCGGCTTCGTTCGGGAAGACAGAGAGGCCTGCTTCGACTACCAGCTTGCTGCGCGGGATCGAGGAACGATCCTGCGGCTGGACATGGCCCTGAAGCCGAACGCCGACGACCCCAATTGCAGAGACGTGCCGCCGGGATTCCGGAAAACGGTGCTGGTAGACGCAAAGACTTTCCGCATTACCCATGTAGATCGAACCATTTCAGCCGAAGCTGCCAAACACAGCGTCGAGGTATACTTCTTCTCCACCGACTTCAGTCCGCAAAAGCTGGGCAATGAGACGTACTGGCTGCCGGTGAAGGTGTACGCTCACGACGCTGACGATGAAGGCCGCATGTACGCGACATATTCCAACTTCCACCGGTTTACCGGAGAGTTGAAGGTGCTTCCCTTGGACACGCAATCCGGCGAGGTCCGGTAAAGCGGATTGAGCGACGGCCGCCGTGCCGACCCAAAACCGGCCCCGATCAGGCCCATTACTTTGGTCTTGCGCATATTGATTTCCCTTCCTCTGAAGCGAATTGCGCTCCCGACTCATCGGATAGACTGAGACCCACCGGTCCGCTCTCGAATGCACTTATCCGGGGACGGAATCAGGCGGTCTGATTCCCGGCACCAGGACAGGGCCCTCCCCATGGCTTTACCGACGCACATACTGCTCGTATACGGTTACATTCTGCTCTTTGCCTGGGTGCTGGTGGAGCAACTCGGCATTCCCCTGCCTGCCACTCCGGTGTTGCTGGCCGCGGGGGCCCTCTCTGTCGAGGGCCAGATCAGCTTCCCGCTTGCGCTGCTGTCCGGGCTGCTTGCGGCGCTGGTAGCCGACAGCACCTGGTTCTTCGTCGGGCGCCGCTACGGACACCATGTGCTGCGCTACCTGTGCAAGCTTTCGATGGAACCGACCATCTGCGTCCGGCGCACACAGGACTCGTTTGGCCGCCGCCGCGGCGGGACGCTGCTGTTTGCCAAGTTCGTACCCGGCCTGGCCACGATGGCTGCGCCGATAGCCGGGCAAAATGGGATGGGCTACGGCCCATTCCTGTTGTTTGACGGAATCGGCGCCACCATTTGGGTGGGAACGATGTTGGTCGCCGGACGGGTCTTTGCCGACCTGCTCAGGCGAGACCCCAGCGTGCTGGATTGGGCGGGCCGGTTCTCAGGCGCGCTACTGGTGTTGGGCATTGTGGGCTTCTTCGTGGGGCGCGTCATCCGCCGCCGCATGGTGATTAAAAAACTGGTAGCCTCGCGCCTGGAGCCGGAGGAGTTGAAGCGCCAGCTCGATGCCGGCGAACCGGTCTTTATCATCGACCTGCGCCATCCACTGGAGTTGTTGCCGGACCCGTTCACGCTGCCCGGCGCGCTCCACTTCTCGCCCGACACCCTTGCCGCGCGGCATCTCGAAATCCCCCGCGACCGCGATGTTGTGCTCTTCTGCACCTGCCCCAGCGAGGCCACCGCGGCCAAGACGGCCATGGCGCTGCACAAACTGGGCATTGAGCGCGTGCGCCCCCTGCGCGGCGGATACGACGAGTGGAAGCGGCTGGGATTCCCGCTGGATGCCGTCGCGCCCTCGTTTCCGGCCGCGCATTAATTCTCAAGAGGAAACCGGGAACAAGGCAGCAATTTTGGCGCCGATCGGTGAACCGATTCCGCTGCAAGGGTCGGGGCCGGTGGCCGCGCTGAAGAAACCGTTGTCGCCCACCGTGATGTCGTTGAACGCTCCCTGATTCTGCCAGAGTTTGGGTATGACGAATCCAAGTTTGGTCCCCAATGCCGCAAACAGGCCCGCATAAAGGGGAGCAACCGCGCTGGTGCCACCCACCACCGATTGGGTTCCGTGGACAACAATCTCGTAGCCGGTGTTGGGGTCGGCATCCGCGCAGACGTCCGGCACCATCCTGCCGGTTCCTGCCGTGGTTCCTGCCGGCGCGGGGGGCGCACCGATCTGAAATGCCTGAACCGGAAAGATGGTGGAATAGCCTCCGCCCGTACCCTCGCCATTGGTCTGGCCGGGATTGTCGTTCCAGACCGTCTCCTCAGTCGCAGTCTTGTAGGTCCCTCCGCAGCCCACGACGTGCGGGCACGAGGAAGGCACATCCACGTTGGCGGGTGTTTGACCGCCGTCGCTGGAATCGTTGTCCCCGGATGCGGCAAACACAATCGTTCCTCCGGCGGTTGCGGCCGCGGCGGCCGACTCCATCTGTTGCGCGGCCGTGTTGCCCCAATTTGCTTCGTCAGAGCCCCATGAGATTGAACACACATCGCAACCGTCGGCGGCCGCCTTCTGAACCGCGGAAGCAATGTCCTGCGACCAGTAAACCCGGATTGTGGCCTTCTGCCCTGTGGCCGCATAGTAGGCTGCCGCAGACACTTGAATGTCCAGGGCGACCTCGTAGTCCGGGTCGTCAGCAGAGCCGACGCTCTGGTTGGGGCTGTTGGTGGTGCCGTCCACCGAGACGTCGGTAACCTGCGGCGAGGGCTGACCGATGGACTGAAAGAACGAGTCCATGTCAGACTGCACCCAACCGCCGCCCAGTTCCACAATGGCAATCACCCCGCCGCCACTGAGTTTTGAGGGCCAGTTGTATGCCGTACACAGGCTGGGAACGGACCACGGGCCAGCGGATGGCGCGGCGGCCGCCTGGACGCCCGGAGGGGTTGGCTTCCGCATGGCAAAATACGGCGTGGACTTGAAGGTAGTGGAGTAGCTCGACGGGGAATGGCTCACGGAAGCTCCTTTGGGGAAAAACGAGCTTAGTGCGCGCAGTATGGCACAGCGGCAATTGAAAAGGCAAAACCCGCAGCGTTCCAAAAGCCTTAGTATGAATGGGGAAGAGCCTGACTACCAGGAGCAAACACTTGGCTTACGACGATCTACGCGACTGGATTAAAGCGCTGGAAAAAGCCGGCGAACTGAAGCGAATTCAGGAAGAAGTTTCGCCGGAGTTGGAAATTACGGAGATCACCGACCGTGTTTCAAAAATTGGCCCGCGGGAGAACGCGACAAAGAACAAGTATGCTCCCGGCGGCCCTGCGCTCCTGTTTGAAAACGTCAAAGGCCATCCCGGCCACAAGGTCCTCATCAACCAGTTCGGCAGTTACCGGCGCATGGCCATGGCGCTGGGTGTGGAACGGCTGGACGAAGTTGCCGAGCGCATCCAGGGGCTGATGAACATGAAGCCGCCTGAAGGTCTTTTCGACAAGCTCAAGATGCTGCCTCAACTGGGCGCGCTGACCAGCGCATTCCCCAAAACCGTCACCGCCAAAGACGCGCCCTGCAAGGAAGTCATCCGCAAGGATAACTTCGACCTGAATCATTTTCCCATCCTCAAGTGCTGGCCCTACGACGGCGGGCGCTTCATTACCCTGCCCTGCGTGCATACCAAGGACCCGCGCACCGGCAAGCGCAATATCGGCATGTACCGCATGCAGGTCTTCGACGGCCAGACCACCGGCATGCATTGGCAGCGCCAGAAAGTAGCCGCCGAGCATTATCGCGAAGCGATGCGGCGTGCGGCTTCCACTGAGGCCGGCAAAGGAAACTTCGACCCGAAGGGTGCGCGCGTGGCGATTATGGCCGAGTCAGCCGGCGGCGCGGTGGCCATTCCAGACGGCCCCATCGGCGGCCTGCCCCAGGTGGCCTTCGGCAATCTGAAAGGCTCGCGGCTTGAGGTTGCGGTGGCCATTGGCACCGATCCGGCAACGACCTTTTCGGCAATCGTTCCCGCACCTCCCGAAGTCGAGGAATTCATGATCGCCGGCTTCCTTCGCGGCAAGCCCGTCGAGATTGTGAAGTGCGAGACGGTCGATCTTGAAGTCCCGGCGCATGCCGAAATCATCCTTGAAGGCTATGTCGAGCTCGGTGAACTCCGCGATGAAGGCCCCTTCGGCGACCACACCGGCTTCTACACCATGACCGACCTGTACCCGGTCTTCCACCTGACCTGCATCACGCACCGCAAGGATCCCATTTACGCCGCCACCATTGTTGGCAAGCCGCCCATGGAAGATGCCTGGATGGGCAAGGCCGTGGAGCGCATTTTTCTTCCCGCAATGAGAATGCAGATTCCCGAACTGGTGGACATTCATCTGCCTGTTGAGGGCGTCTTCCACAACCTGATGCTGGTCTCGATCAAGAAAAGCTACCCCGGCCAGGCGCGCAAGGTGATGAACGCCATATGGTCGCTGGGGCAGGCGATGTTCACCAAGTGCATCGTGGTTGTGGATGAAGATTGCGATGTGCAGGATGTCGCCGAGGTGGTGCTGCGCGTGACCAACAATATCGACCCGGAGCGCGATATCCAGTTCACGCTGGGACCGGTGGACACGCTCGACCACTCGTCGCGCCTGCCGAATTACGGATCGAAGATGGGCATTGACGCCACGCGCAAGTGGAAGGCCGAAGGCTTCGACCGCCCCTGGCCCGCGATGATCGAGATGGACCGCGACACCAAGGCGAAAGTAGAAGCGCTGTGGGCCAAGCTCGGACTGTGACCGGTCGATCAATGGGCGTGCGGAGATTCACTGACGGGCTTTGGAGTCACACTCGGCGACAGCGTCACTCTGATATATCTGGAATCATGCCGGTCGTGAGAGTTGGGCGGATTTGCAGTTTGATATGTGCGGTGCTGGCGGCTGCGAGTCCGTTGTTTGCCCAGCAGGACCCCTTTCGCTGGATGGACTTCCACGCGGAGAAGGACCAGGACATCGTGGTTTGGGTTACGCGGGCGCTGAACGCGGAAAAGTGGACAGCCATCCGCGAGATAGGCGTGCAATACGACGCGGCCCTGGTGGTCACCACGCTGCGTCCCTCTCCGCAGTCGCCGGCCGGCGCAGACTCGTTCAACATTTGGAGCGTGTCGCTGACCAACCACCTGGTAACGCCAGTGCTCAAGGGATCCAATCTTCGCTGGCTGGATTGGATGCATTTTTCCGGGGGCGAAGTGCCCGAGCCGACAGCTCTCTATGACAATTGCAGCGGGTGTAACGCGGACACCTACTTCACCGCATTCCACTACGACCGTTCGCAGCATCTCTGGGCCGCGCGCTGGATGCGCGGTGGCGAGTCGGCGCCCATCGCCACCGCCAATGCGCCGGCGGAGGTTGCCTGGACCGAGGTCTACGCGGTGATGGTTGAAGAGAACACCGGGCGCGGTCTGCTGGCCACCTGGAACTACTTTGACTACGGCAAGCAAAAGCCGCCAGGCGACTTTGTCTACCAGTACGATGTGGATCCGCAGAGCGGCCTGGAGCGCACCCAGCAACTGAATGGGAAGGACGCCGACGCCATGAAGCAAAGGCTCTGCCGCGCCCAGGATTCGATTCCGGGGCTTGCACGCGGGCAAAATTCCGCGCTTTGCCAGCAGACGCTGACCCCTCACTTTGAGCGCAAACCCGTTACTACCCCGCCGGCCAACAACCGCGGCCAGTCGGCGCCCGGCGGCAAACACTGAGCCCTGTTTTGGGGTGGTCAATTGAGGTCTGTATTGCTCCTCAGACCCGGATAGCATTGAGGTCGAATGGAGTGTGAGATGAGCCTTCTTCCTAGATTTGGACTATTGCCTCTGCTCGGCATGGCGGTAGTGCTTTACGCCACCGGATGCCCTCAGAGTCAAGACCAGACAGCCGCAAATGGCAACCAGGCAAGCGCGCAGGATCAGGCCCCAGACCCCGCAGCGGCCAACCTGGCCCCGGCCTCAAACGACCCAAACGGCCAGTCGCAAGCAGCTTATCCTGCCCCCAACGGTGGCCAGGAACAGCAGGCCCCCGCTTACCAGCAGAGCGCTCCACCCCCCGACAATGGACAGAACTATGACCAGGGGCAGAACCAGGGTTCCGATGATCCGGGTTACGGACAGCAGCCGGTATCCTACGCTCCCGAGCCGCCGCCTCCGCTGCCCGAATACGACCAGCCCGAGGCGCCCGGGGACGACTACATGTGGACGCCGGGTTACTGGGCCTGGGGTCAAGGCGGATACTACTGGGTGCCCGGCGTATGGGTTGAGGCTCCCTACGAGGGCGCTCTTTGGACGCCCGGCTACTGGGGTTTCTACCATAACCGCTACGGGTTTTACGGTGGCTACTGGGGCCCCCACATCGGCTACTACGGCGGCATCAACTACGGCTTCGGCTACGTTGGCATCGGATACGAGGGAGGCTATTGGGGCGGCGGCCACTTCAATTACAACCGCTCGTACAACAACGTGGGCGGCGGCAGGGTTCATAACATCTATGTTCGCCAGGGCAGCGACAACTTCCGCGGTGGCGCACGCGTGAGCTTCAATGGCGGCTCGGGTGGAATCCAAGTGCGAGCCCGTCCAGCGGAACTGGCGGCACGGCACGATCAGCATGCCGCGCCCATGAGGAATCAGATCCAGAATCAGCGCGTTGCCAGCACCAACCGGGCACAGTTTGCGAACGTCAATCATGGCCGCCCGGCCAGCGCGGTCGTGAACCAGCCAATTGCGGCCGATCGCGGCATAAGAGCTCCCGCGGCGGTCCAGCAGCACAATCAGGCTGCAGCACAGCAACGCCAGGCGGGTCCGCAACTGCAGCAACGCCAAGTTCAAGTGTCGCCACAGCAACAGCAGCATCAGGCAACTCCCATGCAACAGCAGCAGCGCCAGGCAAATCCTCAACAGCAGCAGCGCCAGGTGAATCCGCAGCAGCGCCAAGTGACTCCGCAGCAACAGCAGCAG
>OCZT010003084.1_pt1 | contig 17132 bp, 7 predicted proteins | sample 1539031 | NCBI WGS metagenome assembly OCZT01 (sample SAMEA3539308, study PRJEB22396) | soil metagenome | biome: tundra; feature: field; material: soil | place: USA | collected 2010-05 | depth 0.15 m | reverse complement strand
TAGATGGTGGAGACCCACCGCGGCCCGTAAGCGTCGTAGAGGGCGTTCTCGATCAGGTTGGCGTTCACGTTCATCACCGCCGCCTTGTCGCGATCGATGGTAACGTTGACCTGCGGCGTCTGGACGGCCACGTCGCTGGCCACGTCGTCGACGCCCGGCACTTGCTCGACCAGCTTTAGAAGCTTGTCGGTCTGGGCGTACAGTTCCGCTTTGTCCGGCGTCTGCATCGAGAACTGGTAAAGGCTCTTGGTGACCTGGCCGCCGATCTGGATGGTGGGCGGATTCTGCAAGTAAGATCTGATGCCCGCCAGACCGGCCAGCTTGGGACGCAATTCCTTGATGATGTCGTTGACCCCCAAGGGCCGCTTACCGCGGGGCTTCAGGTGCACCACCAGCTCGCCATAATTCGGGCCCCCCAGGTTGGAGGCCGTGGCGCCGCCCACGCTGGCCATCAGCGAATCCACGTTGGCATCCTTCGATACCAGGTCCGCGATGCGCTGCTCGTAATCCACCATCTGGTAGTAAGAAGTCCCCTGGGAGGCTTCGGTGTAGACCTGCATCTGATCGGTGTCCTGGTCGGGGATGAAGCCCTTGGGAATGGTGACAAACATATACAGAGTCGCGGCCAGAACGACGGCCGAGACGGCCATGGTGACCGGACGGTAGCGCAGCACCCAAGTCAGCGACACGTCGTAGACGTGCAACATGCCGTCGAAGAACCTCTCGGTTACGCGGTAGAACCAGCTCCGCTTCTCTTCGTGCGCCGAGCGCAGGAACCGGCTGCACAGCATCGGCGTGAGAGTGACGGAGACCACACCGGAGATCAGGATGGCGACGCAGATGGTGATCGCAAATTCCTTGAACAAGCGGCCCAGCACGCCGCCCATGAACAGCACCGGGATGAACACGGCGGCCAGCGACAGGGTCATCGATACGATGGTGAAACCGATCTCGCCCGAGCCTCGAAGCGAGGCCTGCAAGGGCTGCTCGCCCAACTCGATGTGCCGGACAATGTTCTCGAGCATGACGATGGCGTCGTCCACCACGAACCCGATGGAGAGGATCAGGGCCATCATCGAGAGATTGTCCAGGCTGAAGCTGAGCAGGTACATCACGGCGAAGGTTCCGACAATGGAGAAAGGCAGCGCCAGGCTGGGAATAATGGTGGCGGACAGGTTTCGCAGGAACAGGAAGATCACCATCACCACCAGTCCCAGCGTCAGGACCATGGTGAACTCGACGTCCGTGTACGACTCGCGGATGGTGTCGGAACGGTCGTACAGAATGTCCATGTGAACCGAGGGAGGCATCTCCGCCCGGAAGACCGGCAGCAGGTTCTTGACACCATCGGTGACCTCGATGGTGTTGGTCCCCGGCTGGCGCTGGATGGCCAGAACGATGGCGCGGCTGCTGCTGGTGTGGGTGTAGTACCAGGACGCCGTCTTGTCGTCCTCGACGCTGTCGATGATGCTGCCCAGTTCCTCCAGCCGCACCGGCGAGCCGCTGCGGTAAGCCACCACCACGGGACGATAGGCCTCCGCGGACATCAACTGCCCGCTGGCTTGCAGGGTGAAGGCGCGCTGCGGTCCGATGATGGCGCCGGTGGGCAGGTTGACATTCCAGTTTTTCAGGGCGGTTTCAATTTCGTTGATGCCGACCTGCCGCGAGGCCAGCGCGTGCGGGTCCATCTGCACGTGCACGGCGTACTTCTGGGCGCCCAGCACCTGCACCTGGGCCACGCCGGAGATCATCGAAACCCGCTGCGCCAGGCGCGTCTCGGCGTATTCATCCAGGGTCCACAGCGGCAGCGTGGGCGAGGTTAAAGCGATGTACAGGATGGGCTGGTCCGCCGGGTTCACCTTGGTGAAGGTGGGCGGCGTGGGCATGCCCTGGGGCAACATACGCGAGGCCTGGGTGATGGCCGCCTGCACGTCCACCGCCGCTCCGTCCAGCTTGCGTGCGAGGTCGAATTCCAGCGTGATCTGGGTGTTGCCGAGCGAATTCGACGAAGACATGGAATTCATCCCGGCGATGGTGGAGAACTGGTTCTCGAGGGGGGTCGCCACGGCTGCCGCCATGGTCTCGGGACTCGCTCCGGGCAAGCTGGCGGTCACCAGCAGCGTGGGCAGGTCCACGTTGGGAAGATCGCTCACCGGCAGCGCGCGGTAGGCAACGGCGCCGAACAGGGCGATAGCCGCCATCAGCAGGCTGGTGGCGATGGGCCTCTCGATGAAGGTCTGAGATATGTTCATGCGTCAGTCCGCCGCCTGCATCACGGGAGCCAAGGTCTTGGGGGATCTCCACGCATTCCACCGCTCTAAGATTGCCGCCATATAGGTATAAACCACCGGAGTCAGATACAGGGTCATCAACTGCGAAAAGGCCAGGCCACCCACCACGGCCATGCCCAGCGGCCGGCGCGCCTCGCCGCCCGCGCCGTAGCCCAGCGCGATGGGCAGGCCGCCCAGCAGCGCCGCCATGGTGGTCATCATGATGGGGCGGAAGCGGATGAGGCAGCCTTGGTAAATCGCCTCGGCCGGCGCGATGTGTTCCCGGCGCTCGCACTCGAGGGCGAAATCGATCTGCATGATGGCGTTCTTCTTCACGATGCCGATCAGCATGATCAGGCCGACGAAGGAGTAGATGCTCAAGTCGATCTTGAAGAGAAGCAGGGTAAGTAGCGCGCCGAAGCCGGCTGAAGGCAATCCCGATAAGATAGTCAGGGGATGGACGTAACTCTCGTACAACATGCCGAGCACGATGTACACCACCGCGATCGCCACAATGAGCAGAATCCCCATGTTCTGCATGGAATCCTGGAACACCTTTGCCGTGCCCTGGAACGCGCCGGTTATGGTGGCGGGCAGAGTGGCCTTGGCCGCTTCCTCGATCTCCGAAGTGGCCTGGCCCAGCGAGGTGCCGGGTCGCAAAGCGAATGAAATCGTCACCGAGGGCAGTTGGCCCGAGTGCGGGATGCTCTGCGGGCCGGCGTCCATCACCAGGTTCGCCACGGCGCTGAGCGGCACCAGTTGGCCGCTGTCCGATTTGAGATAGATCATCTGGAGCCCGTCGGTGTGTTCCTGATACTGCGGCAGCATCTCGAGCAGGACCCGGTACTGGTTGGTAGGCGCGTAAATGGTTGAAGAAAATTGCGGGCCGAATGCGTCGTATAGCGAGCTGGAGATGTTGTTCCAGTTCACACCCAGCGCCGCCGCCCGGTCGCGATCGAGAATGACGTTGACGCGCGGGGTCTTGATTTGCAGATCGCTGGACACTTCCTGCAAGCCCGGCAGGCGCGCGACGATGCGCTCGAGCTTGGGGGCTTCCTCGTAAAGCTGCTGCGTGTCCGGTCCATAGAGCGTGAAGTCATAACTGCTTTTGGACATGCGCCCGCCCACGCGGATGGCCTGCGGAACCGAAATGTATACGCGCAATCCCGGAAAGTTCGAGACTCTGGGCCGCAACCGGTTCACTACATCGGCGACCGTGGCCACGCGCTGCCGGCGAGGCTTCAGGTTGACCATCACGCGGCCGGTGTTGCCCGATCCGCCAAAGCCGCCGCCCGTACTGGAGTAGAAACTCTCAACGTCCGGGTCCCGGACGACGATCTGGGACACCATCTGCTGGTACTTCACCATCTGGTAGAAGGAGGTGCCCTGCGCGGCCTCGGTCTGCATGTTGAAGTTGTCGTTGTCGGTGTCCGGAATGAAGCCCTTGGGCACCGCTATATACAGCCAACCAGTAACTCCAAGAACCACCACGAACATCCCCAGCATGACGGGGCGGTGCCCCAGCACCCAGCGGAGGCTGGTACTGTAGGTACCCAGCATGCCTTGAAAAACCCGCTCCATCGCGCGGTAGAACAATCCGTGGCCCGAGGGTCGGATGTTCCGCAGAAAGCGGCTGCACAGCATGGGGGTCAGGCTGATCGAGACCATGCCGGAAATCAGGATGGCGGTGCAGATGGTCACCGCGAACTCGCGGAACAGCCGGCCCAGAATACCCGACATGAATAGGATCGGAATGAAGACCGCGGCCAGCGAGAGGGTCATCGCGACAATAGTGAAGCCGATCTCCCTCGACCCGGCGAGCGCCGCCTCGTAGGGCTTCTCCCCGTGCTCGATGTGCCGAACGATATTCTCCAACATGACAATGGCGTCATCCACCACGAAGCCGATGGAGAGGATGAGCGCCATCATCGAAATGTTGTTGATGCTGAAATTCAGCAGGTACATCACCGAGAACGTGCCCACGATGGAAAACGGCAGCGCCATGGCGGGGATCATGGTGGCGGAGAAATTCCGCAGGAACAGGAAGATCACCAGGATGACCAGGGCCAGGGTGGCGGCCATGGTGAACTGGATATCCTGAAACGCTTCGCGAATGTTCTTGGAGCGGTCGCCGCGAATCCCCAGGTGCACGGTGGGAGGCATTTGCGCCTGGAAGAACGGCATCAGCCGCTTGATGTTGTCGATGACCTCGATGGTGTTGCTGCCGGGCTGGCGCATCACCTGCAGGTTCACTCCGCGCGTGCCTTGTGTCCCGTACTCACTGCCGTACATCTGCGAAAAGTTCTTGTCGTCCTCCACGCTGTCGATGACGCGCGCCACGTCTTCCAGCCGCACCGGAGCGCCGTTGCGGTAGGCGATGATCATGGGCCTGTATTCCCAGGCCTTCATGAGCTGGCCGTTGACCTGGACGTTGTAGGCAGTGTGGGGGCCGTAGAGTGTTCCAGTGGGGATGTTGACGTTCCAGTTTTGCAGCGCGGCGTCGATTTCGTTCAAGCCGATCTGGCGGGTGGCCAGCTTGTTGGGGTCCACCTGCACCCGGACCGCATACTTGGCGGCGCCGAATACCTGCACCTGGGCCACGCCGTCCACCATGGAGATGCGTTGCGCCACCATGGTCTCGGCGTATTCGTCCAGGTCGGAGAGGCGCAGCGTGGGGGACGTGAGGAAAAGGCTGATGATGGGCTGGTCGCCGGGGTTCACCTTGCGGAACGAGGGTGGCGTGGGCATTCCGGGCGGCAGCAGGGGCATGGCTTCGGCGATGGCGGTCTCCACATCCACGGTCGCTCCGTCGATATCCCGGCTCAGGTCGAATTGCAGGGTGATGTTGCTGGACCCCTGGCTGCTGCTGGAAACCATGGAATCGAGGCCGGCGATCGAGGTGAATTGCCGCTCCATGGGAGTCGCCACGGCGGAGGCCATGGTGTCGGGGTTGGCGCCCGGAAGGCTCGCCGAAACCGTGATGGTGGGGTAGTCGACCTGTGGCAGGTCGCTCACCGGCAAGGCTCGATAAGCGATCACGCCGAACATGGCGATACCAGCCATGATCAGGCTGGTCGCAATCGGCCGGCGAATGAAATTTTCGGAAATGTTCACGCCGGGCCCTTTTCTAGCTCCGCGACCGTCCCCCGCCCCTGCCGTCTCGCACGACGACCCGGCTGCCCGGCGCCAACCGCAACTGCCCCTCTGTGACCACCGTCTCGCCCAGTTGCAGACCTTGGTCCACTACCATGTCCTGATCCACGCGGGCGCCCGTTGTGACCGGCCGCATCTCCACCGTCCGATCTTGCTTCACCACGTAGACATACGAACCGTTCTGGCCGGTCTGGACCGCCTGGTTCGGAACCACGATGGCGTTCGCCTGGGTGGTGAGCCGCAGGGTGACACGCACAAACTGGCCCGGCCACAGCTTGCGATCGGAGTTTGAAAACGTGCCCTTCAGCTTGATGGTGCCGGTGGTCATGTCCACCGCGTTGTCGATGAACGTCAGGGAGCCGGTCTCCTGGTCCTCGGGGGCGTCCTGAGGCCCCGCGCGTACCGCCAGCTTCTGTTGCGCCATATAGCGTTTAATGGCCGTCAATTGGGCCTCGGGAACCGAGAACGTAACGTAAATGGGCTCGACCTGGTTGATGGTCACCAGCTCCTGGCTATTGGCCATCACCACGTTACCCTGTTTCACACTGAGGTTGCCGGTGCGGCCGTCGATGGGCGAGCGGATGCCGGTGTAGCCGAGTTGCACGCGCGCATTATCGATGGCCGCCTGGCTGGCCCCGATGGCGGCCTGCGCACTGGCGATGGCCGCTTTGTCCGCGGCCAACGCCTGGCCGGAGGCGTCGGCGGACGCGCGCAACTGTTCGGACTGGTCCTTGGAGACCACGCCGGCTTGGAACAACTCGGCATAGCGCGCGGCATTCGCCTCGGTGTACTTGTTCTGCGCCGTGTCGCGCGCCAGGTTGGCCTGCGCCTGCCCCAGCGCGGCCTGATTCTGCGCCAGGTTGGCGGTGGCCTGGTCCAACGCGGCTGTGAAGGGCCGCTGATCGATGGTGAACAGCAGGGCGCCGGTCTTGACGTTATCTCCCTCGTGGAAGGAGACGTTGGTCAACTGTCCGCCCACCTGCGCCTTCACTGAAATGGTGGTATAGGCTTCCACGTTGCCGATGACCTGGACCTCCACCGGGACGTCCTTCTGGGAGGCCAACGCTACCGTGACGGGTACGTCGCCGCCCCCACCGCCCTTCCTGCCGCCCCTACCGCCTGGACCTCCGCCGCCGGGAACCCCGGAGGAAGATGCGCCGCCGCTCGAGCAACCGTATAAGAACAGGAGTGACACACCGATAACGCATAGATTCCGAAGCACTTGCAGAAATCCTCTAGGCCCCTCACACGCATGGGCTAAATGTATAGACATAAATCGATCTTGTACCTTAGAACTGGCGGTAAACCACATCTTAATGTTACCCCGATCCTCCCACAATGGCCCTTCCGACGCACATATTTTGGAACTTTTTCAGAAACTGGGCCGCCGGCGCTACCTTCTGCGCGTGCGCCGGCTAGCGGCATCGGTCATTGTCGGTGAAGATGTCCCGCACGGAGCTCTGGGTGAGCTTTACTTGTTTACCGTCCCCCCGACTGACCCAGAAGGCGACGGCCTTCAGATGCGCCCAGAGATGCCGCCTTCCTGGGTTGGCGTTCGCTCGACTGACCCAGATGTGCTTGTCATCATAGCTGATCGGCACGGTCTGGCCGGGCGCGGCCCAGGCTGCCCATGCGGGGTGGGCAGGCGTTAAGTAGTTCTTCGATTTGTCCTGCCAGTTCAAAACCGGAACCCTCTGATAGCCGACCAGGATCTTGTTGTCCGCCGCGAAGCAGTAATAATAGTCGCTCGGTCCGAAGAAGCAATTCGCGCAGAGAATCTCGGCACGATCGAGCAACTGTGCTTGAACCTGCTGGCGGCCGGCCGCCGCTGCGAAAGAGACCGGCGCGGCCAGCGAGGCGGCCACGCAAACCGACGTCCGGATCACGGAGCGGATGTAGGAATACGACCTCATTGTCCAATCGTACCGTGTTGCCGCGCGCCGCGGCAACGCCGCCGCCCGACGGCCAGCCGGCGCGCCGCCCCGCCTGGCGGCAATTCCGAAACTGCTGCCCCAGGAACCGGGGGGCGTTACCTTGAGGCTCTCGAATCAGTCTTATTAGAAAAGTCTGCCGCTTTTCCATAGGCCGCTTGCATGACGACAAACACAGAAACCCCTGAACCGCTGCCGGAAGCGCCTCTGCCCGGCCAACATGGACCAACGCCGCCCAGCCCCGGCAAGTCGAAGAAACGAGGGCTGATCTGGGTTGTTTTCCTGCTGATCGTCGCGGGTGTGGCGGGGTACGCGGTCTGGCGTGCCGGCCAGCCGAACGCCGGCCCTAGAGGCCAAGGCGGAGGCAGGGGAGGCCTTGGCGGAGGCAGGGGCGCGGCTCTGGGCCCGGTGCCGGTAGTCGTGACGAAGGTCGCACGCTCCAGCATCCCGGTCTATCTGAACGGGCTGGGGAACGTGACGGCTTACTACACGGTCACGGTCAAGTCGCGGGTCGACGGCCAGTTGATGAAAGTCGATTTCAACGAAGGCGATTTGGTCAAGGCGGGCCAAGTCCTGATCGAGATAGACCCGCGGCCTTATCAGGTTCAACTGGATCTGGCTCAAGCTACGCTGGCGCGCGACCAGGCCCTGCTGGCCAACGCGAAGGTGGATCTCGACCGCTACCAGCTATTGGTGAAAACGGACGCCATTCCGAGTCAGGAATTGGATACGCAGAAGGCGCTGGTGGCGCAGTACGAAGCCGCCATCAAACAGGATCAAGCCACCATCGACAACGCCAAGCTGCAATTGGTTTATTCCAGAATCACGGCGCCGATTACCGGTGTCCTGGGTCTGCGCCTGATGGATCCCGGCAACATCGTCCACGCCTCCGACGCCAACGGCATGGTCACCATCACCCAGCTCCAGCCGATTTCCGTGCTGTTTACCATCCCCGAGGACAGCCTTCCGCAGGTGACGCAGAAGCTCCGGGCGGGCGCGCATCTGCCGGCTGAAGCGTACAACCGGGACAACTCCAAGAAGCTGGCATCCGGGATGCTGATGACCATGGATAACCAGATCGACAGCACGACCGGCACCTCGAAGCTGAAGGCGGTTTTCGACAACCAGGACAACTCGCTCTTCCCACAGCAATTCGTCAACATACGCCTGCTGGTGGATACGCTGACGAATCAACTGGTGGTGCCCAACGTGGCCGTCCAAAATGGCCAGCAGGGCACGTTCGTGTATGTTGTGGACGAGGATTCCACGGTGCACCTGAAACCGGTGCAGGTGGGAATCACCACGGCGACCTCGGCCGACATTCTCGGCGGCATCTCGGATGGGGACCAGGTAGTGGTGGATGGCACCGACAGGCTGGTTGAAGGCGCCGTGGTCAGGGTACGGAAAGCCGGAGAGATGGACAACCCGCCAGGCTACGACGCCGGCGGCGGAAGCGGACGTGGCGGCCGTGGCGGCCGCGGCGGCCGGGGCGGCAGGAAGGGCGACGGCAACTTCAAGAAGGGCCAAAGTGGAGGCGCTGGCCGGTGAGTCCCTCACGCATCTTCATCCTCAGCCCGGTGGCAACATCGCTGATGATGGCGGGAGTGGTGCTCGTCGGGGTGACGGCCTTCCGGCAACTGCCGGTCTCGGCGCTACCGCAGGTGGATTACCCGACCATTCAAGTCCAGACGTTTTACCCGGGTTCGAGCCCGGAGGTGGTGACGTCTTCGATCACCGCGCCGCTCGAAAAACAGTTCGGGCAGGTGCCCGGGCTGACGCAGATGACGTCGATCAGTTCTTTTAGCAGTTCGCTGATCACGCTGCAGTTTTCGCTCGATCTGAGCATCGACGTGGCCGAGCAGGAGGTGCAGGCCGCCATCAATTCGGCTACGACTTTTCTTCCCAAGGATCTCCCGGTTCCCCCTATTTACAGCAAGACGAATCCCGCCGACGCGCCCATTCTGACGCTGGCCATTACGTCTTCGACGGTGCCGCTGCCGAGAGTCGAAGAGTTGGCTGAAACCCGTATGGCGCAGAGAATCTCCCAGCTCAGAGGCGTGGGCCTGGTGAGCATCAGTGGAGGGCAGCGTCCGGCCGTCCGGGTGCAGGCGAACCCCACGGCGCTGGCATCCTATGGGCTGAGCCTCGAGGCTCTGAGGACGGCGCTCGGCAGCGCCAACGTGAACCAGGCCAAAGGCAGTTTCGATGGACCGGACCAGGCCTGGACTATTAACGATAACGACCAGCTTCAAGCCGGCGCGCAGTACGGGCCGATCATCATTGCCTATCGCAACGGGGCGCCGGTGCGCATTCGAGATGTCGCCACCGTCATCGACGGCGCGGAAAACACCAAGCTCGCCGCTTGGGTGAACGCCAACCCGGCCATCGTTCTGAATATTCAGCGGCAGCCGGGAACCAACATCATCAGCGTGGTCGATACCGTGCAGGCGCTGCTTCCTCAAATCGAAGCATCTCTGCCGCAGGGGATCCGCGTGCAGGTCATCACCGACCGCACCACCACCATACGGGCATCGGTGCGGGACGTCGAATTCGAACTGCTGCTCACCACCGTGCTGGTGGTGCTGGTCATCTTTCTGTTCCTGCGCAGCCCTTCGGCCACCATCATCCCCGCCATTGCCGTGCCTCTTTCGCTGGTGGGGACGTTCGCGGTCATGTACCTGCTGGGGTACAGCCTGGATAACCTCTCGCTGATGGCGCTGACGATCTCCACCGGTTTTGTAGTGGACGACGCCATCGTGATGATCGAAAACATCTCGCGCTATATCGAGATGGGCGAATCCGCCATGCAAGCCGCGCTCAAGGGAGCGGCGGAGATCGGCTTCACCATCGTGTCGTTGACCGTCTCGCTGATCGCGGTGCTGATTCCGCTGCTGTTCATGGCGGATATTGTGGGTCGCCTGTTCCGCGAATTCGCGGTGACACTGGCGGTCACCATCATGTTTTCGGCATTCGTCTCGCTGACGCTGACGCCCATGATGGCCGCTCGAATTCTGAGACACCATCCGGAAGCCGAGCAGGGCAAGCTCTACCGGTGGTCGGAGTGGTGCTTCGTCAAGACCATCGAAGGGTACGGCAGGATGGTTCGGGTGGTGCTGCGTCACCAGTTCCTGACGCTGCTGGTGGCTATCAGCACGCTGGGTCTCACGGTTTACCTGTACATCATCGTCCCCAAGGGGTTCTTTCCGGTGCAGGATACGGGGGCTGTCCTCGGCATTTCGCAGGCGCCCGAGACGATATCGTTTCCCGCCATGTCCCAGCGGCAGCAGGAACTGGTCCAGGTCATCCGGCAGGATCCGGCGGTTGAGAATCTCACCTCGTTCATCGGCGCCGATGGCGTGAACACGACCATGAATAGCGGCCGTATCCAGATCACGCTGAAGCCGCTCGAGGAGCGCGCCGACGTTTCCGCGGTGGATGTGATCCGGCGGCTGCAGCCGAAGGTGCACCAGGTGCCCGGCATCGAGCTCTTTATGCAGCCGGTGCAGGACCTGACGGTGGAAGACCGCGTCAGCCGCACGCAATACCAGTACGCGCTGGACGCTCCCGACAAGGCGCTGCTGGATCTGTGGGTTCCGCGCCTGGTGGACCGGATGAAACAGCTACCGGAACTGCGGGACGTGGCGAGCGATCAGCAGAACAACGGCCTCGGGCTGCTGGTCAACATCGATCGCGACACGGCGGGCAGGCTGGGCATCACCCCTCAGAACATCGACGACGCGCTCTACGATTCCTTCGGCCAGAGGCAGGTATCGACGATTTATACCCAGACCAATCAGTTCCACGTGATTCTCGAAGTGGCGCCCCAGTATCAGCAGGATACGGCGGCCCTGGGAAGCATGTATGTGCCGATCGGATCGGCGTCGGCCAATCTGGCGACGACCATCGCGCTGGCGGGGACGAATAGCGCCCTGACGGGAGCGGCGGCGCTGGCGCCGGCTCCGCTCCGATCGCTGATAAGAGCATCGATGATTCCGTCCCCCATTACGATTAACCACCAGAGCCAGTTCCCGGTGGTTACGCTCTCATTCAATCTGGCTCCGGGAGCGTCGCTGGGCGCGGCGGTCGACCATATCAAGCAGGTTACGCACGACCTGGGCATGCCGGCCAGCATCGAACCCAGCTTCCAGGGGACGGCCCGCGCGTTTGAATCGTCGCTGTCCAACGAATTGATCCTGATCCTGGCGGCCTGCGTCACGGTGTACCTGGTTCTGGGCGTGCTGTATGAGAGCTTTATCCACCCCATCACGATTCTTTCCACGCTGCCATCGGCGGGGGTGGGCGCGCTGCTGGCCCTGATTCTGTTCAAGAAAGATCTGGATGTCATTGCGCTGATCGGGATCATACTTCTGATCGGCATTGTGAAGAAGAACGCCATCATGATGATCGACTTTGCGCTGGAAGCGGAGCGCAAGGAAGGGAAACGGCCGGAGGAAGCCATCTACCAGGCGTGCCTGCTGCGCTTCCGTCCCATCATGATGACCACCATGGCCGCGCTGCTGGGCGCCGTTCCGCTGGCCTTTGGCAGCGGCGTGGGCTCCGAGCTGCGAAAACCGCTGGGCATCTGCATCATTGGTGGACTGCTGATCAGCCAGGTGCTGACGCTGTTCACGACGCCGGTGATCTATTTGTATTTCGGACGGGCCGCGGCCTGGGTCGCCCGGCTGCGTGGCTCCGGCAAGAGTGAAGAACTTCTTACCGTGGCGGAATTGACGTAAGGCTGGCGCATATGAGTATTTCCACGCCATTCATACATAGGCCGGTGGCCACAACGCTGCTGCTGGTGGCGGCGACCATGGCCGGCGCCATCGGCTATACGCTACTGCCGGTGGCGGCATTGCCGGAGGTGGACTTCCCGACCATCATGGTCAGCGCCGGCCTGCCGGGGGCTAGTCCCGATGTGATGGCGGAGGCCGTGGCGACCCCGCTCGAGAAGCAGTTCACTCGTATCGCGGGTGTCACGGAAATGACCTCCAGAAGCTCGGTCGGGTCCGCGTCGATCACACTCCAATTCGATTTGAACCGGGACATCAATGGGGCCGCGCGCGAAGTGCAGGCGGCTATCAACTCCGCCGCCGGATTTCTCCCTTCGAATCTTCCCTCCCTGCCCCGATACCGCAAAATCAATCCGGCCGACCAGCCGATTGTGCTGATGACGCTCGAATCGGATGTGGTGCCCAGGCCGCAGTTGTACGACATCGCCTCCTCGGTGTTTGCGCAGAAGCTGGCGCAAGTCAATGGCGTCGGCCAGGTTTCGGTGGGTGGGAGCTCGCTTCCGGCGGTTCGCGTGGAAGTCAATCCACAGCCGCTCGCCCGCTACAACGTGGGTCTGGATCAGATCGGCACCTTCCTCCAAGGCGCCAATGCGAACAAACCGAAAGGCGCGCTGGCGAACTCCGACGTGCAGATTCCGATTTACGCCACCGACCAGCTTTTCCTGGCGAAGGACTACAGGGACCTGGTGGTGGTCTATCGCAACGGCGCGCCCGTCCGCCTCTCGGACCTGGGCCGCGTCATCGATGCCAACGAAGATGTCCGGAACTTGGGCCTGGTAAACGGCGACCCGATGGTTCAGATCCAGATCAACCGGCAGCCGAATGCCAACATCATCGACACCGTGGCGCGGATTAAAGCTCTGATGCCGCAGTTTCAGGCCCAGCTTCCGCCGACGGTCCGTTTCAAGATCGCCAGCGACCGCACCACCACCACACGGGAGTCGCTGCGGGATGCGCAGCGCAACGTGATTGTCTCCATTTGTCTGGTGGTTCTGGTGGTGTTCGTCTTCCTACGCAGCGCCTGGTCGACGTTTATCCCGAGCATATCGGTGCCGGTATCCATCATCGCCACGTTCGGCGCGATGTATCTGATCGGGTACACGCTGGACAACCTTTCGTTGATGGCGCTGACCATCGCCACGGGATTCGTGGTGGACGATGCGATTGTGGTGATCGAGAACATTACGCGCCACCTGGAGCATGGCATGAAACCGATGGCGGCCGCCCTGAAAGGCGCGGAAGAGATTGGTTTCACGGTTTTGTCGATGAGCATGTCGCTGATCGCCGTCTTCATTCCCATCCTGATGATGAGCGGCGTGGTGGGGCGCCTGTTCCGCGAATTCGCGGTGATTCTGGCGGTGGCCATCGCCATCTCCATGGTGGTCTCCCTGACGGTTGTCCCTATGATGTGCGCATGGCTCCTCAAGGAACACACCAGCCACGGATACCTCTATAACCAGACCGAAAAGATCTACCAATGGGTGATCTCCAGCTATGGGTCGGCGCTCAACGTCGTGCTGAATCGTCCCGCGACCATGCTGCTCACCGTGCTGCTCACTATGGGGATTAGCGTCTACCTGTACGACAAAATCCCGAAGGGATTTTTCCCGCAGCAGGATACGGGGCGTTTGCAGGGCTCCGTCATGGGCGAACAGCACATCTCCTACCAGTCACTGGTGACAAAGGCGAGATGGTTCGAGGAGAAGGTCCGGATGGACCCGGATGTCGAAACCGTCACCATGGTGGCGGGCGCCAGCGGCGGCGGATTCGGCGGCGCAAACTCGGCGCAGATCAACGTGCAGCTCAAACCGGTGGGGGTTCGCAAATCCACCTCGGACCAGGTGATCGCCCGTCTGCGCCGGCAGACTTCGGGCGTGCCTGGGGCGACCATGTTCCTGCAGAACTCCCAGGACGTGCGCGTGGGCGGCCGGCAAGGCAATGCGCAATACCAGTACACGCTGCAGGGGCCCGACTTCGACTCGCTGGCGGTATGGGGGCCGAAACTGCTGGACCGGCTTTCGACGCTGCCGGAGATTGCGGACGTGAGTTCCGACCAGCAGAGTTCCGGCTTGTCGTCCAATGTGGTGATCGACCGCGATACGGCATCCCGCCTGGGTCTGACGGCGCAAGCCGTGGATTCCGCGCTGTACGACGCGTTTGGCCAGCGCCAGGTCTCGGTCATGTACAAGTCGATTAATCAGTACCAGGTGGTTCTGGCGCTGCAGCAGCAATGGTGGGAAAGCCCGGACTTCCTGAACACCATCATACGTGCAGACGCCCAAGGGGACCGACGTTCCTTTGTCGACCTTCACGCACTTCACGCAGGGGATCACGCCCATTTCGCTGCCACACCAGGGGCAGTTCCCGGCAACCACGCTTTCATTCAACCTGACGGAAAACGTCTCGCTGAGCGACGCCGTGGCCGCCATCAACCGGGCGCAAGTGGAGATGGGGCTGCCGGCCAACATCACGGGCAAGTTCGCGGGCACCGCGCGGGCCTATCAGGAAGCGCTTGCCAACCAGCCCATTCTGATCTTAACGGCGCTGCTGGCGGTTTATATCGTGCTGGGGATTCTGTACGAGAGCCTGATCCACCCGCTGACGATCATTTCGACGCTGCCGTCGGCGGGCGTGGGAGCGCTGATGGCCATGGTCCTGTTCAAAAGCGATCTGGACATCGTAGGCATGATCGGGATTATCCTGCTGATCGGCATCGTGAAGAAGAACGCGATCATGATGATCGATTTCGCGCTGGCGGCCGAACGCAACGAGGGGATGAATTCGCGGGATGCCATCTACCAGGCGTGTCTGCTGAGGTTCCGGCCCATCATGATGACGACCATGTGCGCGCTGCTGGGCGGGCTGCCGATGGCGCTGGGCTGGGGCGTGGGAGCGGAACTGCGGAAGCCTCTCGGAATTGCGATCGTAGGCGGCCTGCTGGTCAGCCAGATGCTGACTTTGTTCACCACGCCCGTGGTTTATCTTTATTTCGACCGGCTGCGCAAGCATTTCGCGCGGCCACAGCCTAGTTACCGGAACCGTCCCGGTTTTCTGATTCCGGGCGGGGCCGCGGAGAGCGGTGATTGATGACACGACATTGGAAAATCGCAATTCTCGTTGCTTCTCTGCTCTGCTCAGGTTGTACCATCGGCCCGCGGTACCAGCGGCCCGTGGCGCAAACGCCGGCGGCCCTCAAAAGCATGGCCGGCAACGACCAGTGGAAGATGGCGACTCCCAGCGATGGCCTGCTCAAGGGCAAGTGGTGGGAGATTTTTGGCGATCCGGAACTGAACCGGCTGGAAGAGTTAGTCGCCATCGATAACCAGAACGTCAAGCAGGCGGAAGCACAATTCCGGCAGGCGCGGGCATTGGTTTTAGCCAATCACGCCAACTACTATCCCACGATCGGATCGTCCCCGTCGATCTCGGATAGCTACGTTGAAAAGAGAGCCAGCCATAGCTTTTCATTACCCGCAACCGCGACTTGGGAGCCGGATCTGTGGGGCCGGGTTCGATTGTCTGTGGAGAGCGCGGTGAGCAACGCGCAGGTGAGCGCGGCCGATCTCGAAAATGTCCGGCTCAGCCAGCAGGCCCTGTTGGCGACCGATTACTTTTTGCTGGCGGCTCAGGACATGCAGCTCAATCTGCTAAGCGATACGATTGGAGCCTATGAGAAGAACCTGCAGCTCACGATCAACCGTCATGCCGGCGGAGTTGCGTCGAGGTCCGATGTCACCCTGGCGCAAAGCCAGCTTGCGGCCGCCAAGGCCCAGAGTACGCAGATGCGCATCGCGCGGGCGCAGGACGAGCACGCAATCGCCGTACTGACCGGCCAGCCGCCCGCCTCGCTCGCGATTGGCGCCACCAAGATCGGCGGCCCGCCTCCGCCCATTCCAGTGGCGGTTCCCTCGCAGTTTCTGGAGCGGCGCCCGGATATCGCGGCGACCGAGCGCCAGGTGGCCGCCGCCAACGCGAACGTCGGTATTGCCGAGACGGCCTACTATCCCACGCTGACTCTTTCGGCCACCCCCGGTTTTCTTGCGACAAATCTGGCGAATCTGGTGACCTACGCGAGTCGCTATTGGTCCGCGGGGCCCTCGCTCTCTCAGACGCTGTTCGATTTTGGCCGCCGTGGCGCCACGTTGGAGAGCTCTCAAGCCGCATACGACGTAACCGTTGCCGGTTACCGGCAGACCGTTCTCTCCGCCTTTCAGGAGGTGGAGGACGATCTTTCGAATTTGCGCTATCTGGCGGAAGAGGCCGTGCAGGAGCAGGAAGCCGTGACGGCCGCACAGGAGGCGCTGAGTCTCGAGACGGACCGCTATCGGGCGGGAACGGATTCCTATCTGAACGTCATCACCACCCAGATCATCGCATTAGGCGACCAGCAGACCGCCATCACCATCCTGCAGCAACGCATGAATGCGGCGGTGGATCTGGTCAAGGCCCTGGGCGGCGGTTGGGACGCCTCGACCTTACCGTCGGGCAACGCGCTTCGTTCGGCCGCGCTGGGGGATCCCAAGAACACGCAAAACGTGGCTCGGCCGGCCGGCAAATAGGCGGGCGCCGCGATCACTTCTTCTTCGCCGGCGGCGGCGTCTGGGTCTTGTCGTCCACCACGTCGCCGTACTTGATGGTGGACCGGCCTTCGTAGTGTTTGTAGTCCTGATATTTCACCACCATGCGGATGCGCACGTTATCCCCATTCTTGAAGTGCAGCGTGTCGTCGGCGCGCGTGTAGGTGGGGAACCAGTACTTGCCGTCGATCTGCTCGCGGTAGGTCTCGAATTTGGGGAACTGGTTGTCGGAGCTCTTCCGGATCACGCCCACGCCCTTGCCATAGGTCTTCACGATTTGCAGGTCCCGGTCATCCACCCAAGCCTGGCCCTCAAAGTACCGCTTGCCCTGGACTGGTTTCTTGGGCTTGATCGAGAAGACATAGCAGCCGATCTCGTCCACCTTCTCGCGGCCCAGGTAGTGGACAT
>OCZT010003082.1_pt1 | contig 17143 bp, 14 predicted proteins | sample 1539031 | NCBI WGS metagenome assembly OCZT01 (sample SAMEA3539308, study PRJEB22396) | soil metagenome | biome: tundra; feature: field; material: soil | place: USA | collected 2010-05 | depth 0.15 m | reverse complement strand
TTGTCAGCCAGGGAGAGGCCCAATGCGTTATTGATCGTCGCCATGTCAGAGATCCTGTTCGCATCCCGTGCCTCCTGGAGAAGGCCTGCCGGGTTCAGGGTGAGGACCACGACCACCGCAAGGACGGCGAGGATGGCGATGACCACAAGTAGTTCGATCAGGGTGAAGGCGGAGCGGTGGCGCATGAGAAAAGAAAACTGCGGAAGGCGTTTCCATAATTCTCGGTCATCCACGGGAAAATGCAACTTTCTGTATTCACATGCCGTTTGTCTTCTGCGGCATGGCGGATGGAAGTCCCGATGGATTCGTGCGTTGTAGAGGGCAGGGTCAGGTTATTTTACTTTCACTTCGAAATTGAGCAGCGGCGCTACGATCTCCTCCGCATCCTCAGCGCTCGCGACCAGCAAGAGTTTGATGCGAGCTTCGTCAAAGGGCCGGGCAAGCACCGCGTCCTGGGTGCCTACCTCCGCGTCGAGACGATCTTCGATGGTCCGGGCCATTCGGGAATCAGGCGAAACCAGATCCATCGTACCGTCGGTGTCGACTTCAAACCCGAGGACCCTGAGTTCGTGCTCGGCGGCCTCCGTTTGGCTGCGCAATTCGAGCACCTTGTCCTTGGTTTTCATGACCTCGTCTCCCGCGACTTCCGTGATGATCTTCCCTTTCCGCGAATCACGAGCTTTCTCGTATTGTTTCTTCGCCCGTTCCCAGACATCGCCCCATGGCTTTAACATGTCGCCAAGGGCTTTGCGTTGGGGTTGGGTCAGTTGTGTTGCTTCGTTCATGGTTTTGGTAATTGGTGCTTATGCTGCCCTCTACAATCGCCAATCCCAGGATCGCAGGGACTGCCCTCCACCGCCACGCGCACGTTGCGCAGGTTTGTCAGCCTGTTCGCCGGCAACCGTTGGGTCTTGCGCTGGGGTGGGTAGGGTCAGTTATTTCAACCAGTTCCCCTCAAGCCAGGAAGGAAACTCGTCTCGGGTCTTTGCTGCATCGGCCTTTGCTTCGGGAACGATGCGCACTGCCGCAAGCTTCTCATACAGTCCCGTGACATCCCTCGGGATCGCCGAACGGATATGGACCTCGACCACGTCGATGCCGAGCGGCTTGAGCGTTTCGGCCAAGCGCTCTCGGGCATCGTCGTAGATCCGGAACAGTTCGTCCTTGACCCTCAGGTAATCGGGTGACTTTCGGATCACTTCTGCTTGCTCGTCGTTCGTCTGCGTGGCGCGTATAGCTGCGCCGAGCTGTTTGTGGTGATTGTCGTTCATGTTGCGTAATTGGCTCAACCTACCCACCGCAGTCGCACTTTCAGTGTGCCTCAGGAACGTCGGGCCCGAAGGACGCCCGTTGCGCAGAATGCGCATCAGGAGCTGAGGAACGCAAGCATCTTCCGGTCGATGTCGCTCTTGGGCGCGCCCCACCGCCTGAGGCTCTCCGCGATCACGGCGCGGGCGGGCGGCTCGCCGCCGAGCTTCTTCACCTTGGCCTTGGCGTCGATCACGCCCGAGGAGAGCGGGAGTCCGTTCCGCACATAATGCGCGACGAACTGGTAGTTGCCGAGGTTCACGATCTGGTTCGCAAGCCCCGGCTCCAGGTAGTTGTCCTCGATCTCCTGCGCGTCCTTTCCGCTCACGCGGTAGACGATGCCGTTCGGGGCGTTCCCGAAAAGCGCGGTGAGCGACGGGAAGTTGGTGAGGTACTGGCTCCCGAGCACCAGCGTGACGCTGAACTTGCGGAGTTCGGAAAGGATCGTTTCGAAGTCCACGCCATGGAGGAAGTTCTGGCACTCGTCCACGAACGCGAAGAACTGCGGCGCGTTCTTCCGGCGCCGCATCGCCTGGATCGCGACGTTCGACAAAATGATGGAGCCGATGAGCGACGACACTTCCGCGCCGAGTTTCCCTTTCGAGAGGTCCACAAGAATGATCCGGCGGTCGTCCATCGCGCGGGCGAAGTCGATCGCCTTTTCGTCCGCCATGAGGCAGCGCATAGTCGGCAGCACGAACTCGTCCACTTTGTTGAGCGGCGGGCTGAACTTCGCCATCTGCTCGGACGCCCTGAGCTTGTCGTCGTACTGTTCCGCGAAATCGAGGAGGAGCGGGTTCTTGCACCGGCCGAGGATCTGTTTCCGGAACCGGTCGCGCGCGATGAAGAGGTATATCGCCGGCACGTTGAGGAATCCGTAATGTTCGGTGACGGCCATGAGCGCCCCCATGATGACGCGCTCGGTCTCGTCTCCCCACCGGTCGCGGTGGAGCGACTTGAGGAGGGTGACGAACATCTGGATGTGGAGCTGCTCCTCGCCCCCGCTCCGGTATTGCGGGATGATGCCGGGGACGCGGTCCGCCGTCGCGTCGATCCAGATCACGTCGTTCGTCCGGTGGCGCGGGATGAACTTGGCGACCTGCGCGACGGCCGTGCCGTGTGGGTCCAGGAACATGCCGCCGTATCCGCGCTGGATCAGGCTCACGAACGCGTTCGAAAGCAGCGTCGATTTCCCGACGCCGGACTGCCCCACGACCCACGTGTGGGGCTTGATGTTGATGGAGAAGTCACCGTAGGAAGACCTTCCGATAAGAAGGGGTATTGCGTCGTTCATGTGCCGTTCGTCCCTCCCGCCGGAGGGGCGGGATTACCGCCCGTGGAGGAGGGTACGAAGGGCGGTGTACCCGCTCCCGTTTGGGAGTCGATTGCGTCCGATCATACCTTCCCTCTTGTCATGCGGAAAGGAAGGAATATGATCTGCCCACGTGATCTTTCGGCGTCTTGAATATTTCGCCGCCGATGTCCTTGTGGCACGCCTCCTCGGTCGCGAGCCAGAACATGCGGTGCGGGAACCTCCCCTCTAGCGCCGTGAGGAGCCCGGCGCGGCGCGCCTCTGTCCGCTGCACGACCACGACGCGGTACTGCCGGAACCCCCATTCCTTTTCGCAACCCGTGGAATTGAAATACCCGTAGTACGCGCCGAGCTTGCGGAGGATCTGCGGCTCGCCGTTCTTGTAGTTGCCGAACTTGGACCGCTCGACTTCGAGGAAGTAGCAGAATTCCCGGTCCGGGGCTTTCGGGTCAGCGATGGTGAAGAGCGCGTCCGGATGGACGGTGCGCTTGAGATCCGCCTGCCGCCACGAGTACCGGAGCCCCCGTTCCGCGGAGAGCCGGTGCAGCGCGACGTGGAACGCCGTTATCTCGACCTCGTGGTCAAGCGTGCGCAACGAGTGCTCGTCGAAGGTCTTCGTCGCGGCGGTCGAGTACCCGTTGCGGAACGCGTGCGCGACGCCCTTGTCGGAAAGGCCGTAGACGTGGCCGACGCCGCCGCGCTCGTTCCCCCACGTGAGAAGCGGGAGCCGCGCAAGGAAGTTGTCCCGATGGAGTAGGGAAAGCGTCCGCCGGACTGAGCGTTCGTCGGTCTCGGTCGGGGCGCGCCCGCGCAGCAGTTCGGCGGCATCCCTTGTGCGCAGGCAGAAGAACTCAGCGGCGAGTTCGAGCGCTCTTTGCTTGGTCGGGTTGCCGCGCGGGATCTCCGCGCTTTTGGGAGTGGATGTCGTCGGGCTTGTCCCCATCCCCATGATTGTCGGCGCCGGCCCGCGGGGCGCAAGGTGGCACGGCATACTGCTGCATCGTGCGCGTCTTGATCTCGCCCGCGCGGCTGTTCGCGGGGTCGGGCGGGGGCTTGGGGATGTCCACCAGGGCGACGCTCCCGTCGCACGCGCTGTACATGGCGCGGAAGACGGGAAGCTTTTCGAGGTCCTGCGGCTCGTGGGGGCGGATGGCGCTCCTCAGGGCCGCCGCGTGGTCGGCGTCCATCCTGAACGTGAGGAACGTCGATACGCAGCCTCGCACGTCGTCGATCAGGTCGCCGATCTGCTTCGGATGCTGGTTCGCGAGGGTAAGCCCCAGGTTGAACTTGCGCGCCTGGCTCAATATTTTCCCGAAGGTGGATGTCCTGAAATCCTGGAACTCGTCCACATAGAGGTAGAACGGCTTGCGCTCCGCGAACGGGATCTCCGCGCGCCGCCAGACGGCCTGCTGTATCTGCGAGACGATCATGGAGCCGTAGAAGTTCGCGGCATCCTCGCCCATCTTCTTGAGGTTCACGAGGATCACCTTGTTCGCGTCGATGGCTTCGGCCACCCTGAGCTTCGGATGCGGATGCCCGAGCGCCGTCGCGAGCGGCTGCGTGAGCAGGAACTTCGCCATGCGCGATGCGATGGGGGCGACGGCCTCCCGGTTGCTCGCGGGGAACTGGGTGTCCCAATAATCCAGGAGGTCGGGGTTCCTCACCGACCGGAGGATCTCGCGCCGCGCGGTCTCGCTCGTGAGGATGCGGTAGATGTCGAGGAACGTGCGGCGCGCCTCAAGGATCGTGTAGACCGTGTAGCGGAATATCCCGTCCATGCGCGGCCCCCACTCGCCTTCGGAAAGCCGCCGGAACATCATGATGAGATCGTCCGACAGCACCTCGCGCTCCTGGTCCGTGCGCCAGCCCATGAAGTCGAGCGGTATCGGCGAAAGCCCGTCCAGGTAGATCGTGTCCTCCACGCGATGGTCGGGGACGTTCGCGAGGATCTGTTCCGCGAGGTCGCCGTTGGGGTCCAAGACCGCGACGGCCCTGTTCCTTTCGATGTCGCGCATCGCCATCCAGTACATCGCAGTGCTCTTGCCGTATCCGGGTTTGCCGGATACGTACACGTGCCGGGACCGGGCGGCATCGGGGATGTCCTTGGGATGCCACGATGCCGGATGGGAACAGAGCGGGGCCGAGGGCAGGTGGACGATGGACGCGACCTCTTCGGGATTGAGGAGCATGCCGGAGCGGCGCGAGAGGCGCGCGAGAATGTCGGCGGCGTGGTCGGCGTCCGGGTAGCCGTCGTTCGAAAGCGGCATGAGCTCGTTCCCCATCGGGTCCGCGATCTGGCCGAGCGCGCCGCCGACGCTCCGGGCGATGGCCCACGCACGTGCTTCGGTCGTCGCCCGGACGGCGGCGCGAATCACCGCGGCCACGAGCGGCTTGGAAACTTTCTCTTCCGCCCGCGCCGTTATCTCCGACGCGTCCGCGAAGAATGCGCGGCCGTCGTCCCCGGTGACGGCGCGCATGATGCTCTGCGGCCAGGGATGGGTGACCCGCCGGAAGATGACCTGGAGGATCGCCAACTCGTCCTCCCGCGTCCCCCGGAGCGCCGCGCAGATCGAGACGAGCGGATCGACCTCGGCGTCGCGGGGAATCCGGAGGGGCAGCATGAACTCGCGGGACAGGCCGAAGTCGACGAGCGCCGCCCAGGGTGGCGCTTCCCTCCAGCGGTCGGCGAGCAGATCCTGCCGGTCGCGAACCGCCGCATCCGGATAGTGCGCGAGGATCTGCTCGCGCATCTGCTCCCGGTCGGTGGCCGGGCACGCGAACTGGAGCGTTACCGTTCCGCCTTGGGCGATGAGCTCGAATGTGACGGGATCGCTTCCTGAAGCCAACCGGGAGAGCAGTTGCGCCGCACGTTCCCGCGAGGGCTTGGCCTCGCGCGGAAGCGCGACCTGGATCTCCGCAAGCGGCCCCGCGTACGCGAATGGCTCAGGTTCGGGCTCATCCTCCTCCCAATTCTGGACGGGCGGCGGCTTCGGCGCTTCGCCGCGAAGCTTCGCCGCGATCTCCCCGAAGAACGTGCTCCGGCGCCCGTCGTCCGCGACCGGACGCGGCGCGGCGAAGTGGCCGAAGAACGGCCGGAACGGCGGCTCCAGTTCGACCGGAAAATCAGAGAGCTGCCAACCGCGCCCCCGCGATTCCCACGCGTAGAACTGCGCGGTGAGCGCTTCGTATGCGGTGAGCGGAGGCCGCGGCTGCCGGGGATCTTGCATGGTGTGCGTCAGGCCTTGGCGAATTCGCGCATCACCGGTTTCCGCTCCATCTCCGTGAGGGCGCGGATGCCCTGGGCGGCCGTCACCTCGTCGATGACCTCCATGAAGGCCGTCCGGACCGCCTGCTGGAACATCTCCGAGGTGTCGAGGCGGTAGTAGGTGATCGGTCGGAAGAACCTCCGGTAGAGGGACCCGAAGAGCGGCAGCGACATGATGAAATCGTCCGCCTCCTGGTTCCCGAGGCGGCTCATGACGAACAGCGCGAGCGGCACGAGGACGAGTAGCAGGCCCGGACCGGCGAAGTAACCGACGTTCTTAACGAACCACCCGGCGACCGCCAGGTAACAGAACACGACGATGAACGCCGAAACGGACGGAAGGGAGGGCTTGAGTTCCGCCAACCACCACGAGAAGAAGAAGCCATCGCCGAAGGGCGCGGCGCAGATGTCGAACACGTCCCGGCGGCGGCGGACGCGGAGGTACAGCCGTTTGTCGGAGAGGGCGCCGCCCTCGCCGTATTCGATCCGCTCGATGACCGCATCGGGTATCGAGCGCTTGTCGACGGCTGCTTCCACCTTCGCGTAGAAGTCGAAGGTCGAAGCCTGGAGGCCTTGATAGAGGTGGGCCCAGTTGGCGCGACTGTCCTCCGGGGACGCATGAGCCATGACGGAAAACTCCCTTTCGAAAAATGGAGATCCGCTCGGGGTGGCCCGGCAGTCGAGGCGGAGCCCGAACGGCGCGCGCGTAGGCGCCGCTTGCACAAGATTATATAACTCTTGGTGGTTCGCCCGTCCGGGTTGTTTTCCGGATGCGCGGACCGGAGCGCCGATAGGCGAAATGCTAGTCCCCGATTTTCTGGGAACGAGTAGCGATAGCTTGGTGGTTTTTTCGGCGTTAGCCGCGCCGCACCGTCCTTCGGCGGCAGCCGAACCGAAGCCTCCGGTAGGATGGCTGAGGCGCGCATAGCGACGGGCGTTCCTCGACAAGCGGTAGCGCCGCCCTATAGGGTTTGAGGATTACGAAAATCGAGGAACGCCCGTCGCTAGACGAGGGACGGTGCGGCGGCAACGTAGTGTCCGGAATCGCTAGATTCCACGGTAGTTCCGCGCGGTGTCTTGAGCGCGCGCCAGTCGGAACGGGAGTTCCGGCGGAGGACATGGCGCGGTACTCCATATTGCCGGCCGATTTAATTGAACCCAAACGTCTGCGTGCGCGGCTCAAACTCAAACAGCAATCATTGCTGAAGCGAAAGGAAAGACGTTATACTCAAGCGTTCGCTATTGAGATTCATTGCGGCTCGCTCCTTCCACGCCGAGCCTCAGGTCTGCACCCGACGAGCCTGAGTAAGACGAGGACGGTCCAGATTAGAGAACGTGATTGCGCCGGAGTGTGGAAGTGGAAAGGCAGTTATTAGTACTTGGCTGTTCTCAGACGAAGCGGGATGCACCCGGACTCCTGCCGGCGATAGAACGTTACGACGGATCGTCCTATAGAGTCCTCCGGAATTTCTTGCGGGAACGAGACTGGCCGGCCGACCTGTCCGTTGCGATCCTCTCTGCCAAATACGGCCTGGTTGGAGGGTTCACTGGTATCGAAAACTACGACGAGCGGATGACTCCCATGAGAGCCTCCGAATGGGCTCCAAAGTGCGAGACTACCCTCAAGAACTGGGCAGACGATCACAGCAGCATCCATTTCTCTCTCGGGAAGGATTATTTACCGGCAGTATTGCCGGCGATCGAAAACGGCCTCGGAGCAAAGTCCGAGGTGTTCGAAGGGCCGATCGGAGTAAAGCTCTCCCGGATCAAAGACTTCCTTGAACACACAGAAACCCGAACGCGCCTTCGACCCGAACTGCCGTACCCTGGAGGCGGCAGCCTACGGTACTTTTTGCCTGATTGGGATGACCTGTTGGACGAGCACTTCGATTTCGAGTCCGACGGGTTCTCAGGTGCGACGCGCCAAGAGCGGGGCGACAAACACTGTTGTCTCCTCATGCAGCCTAAACGAATGTGTGACGGCGTGCTGGTGAGCCTGGCTCAGCACGTGACCTCGAAAGGTCCGTTAAGACGCATCGTCGGAGATGAATCAGGTGCACTTGCTCCGCGAAACATGCGCAGTCAGTTTGGGTTGAGCCAGGATCAGTCCCTCTTTGGAGACTGCGGAGCTTTCAGCTACGTCAACGAGAAACGTCCAGCGATTTCGGTCGAACAGGCCGTGGCCCTATATCAGCTCCACGGCTTTGACTTTGGCGCATCCGTTGACCATATCCCAATGCCGGCCATCGTGCAGAACGGCGTCAAGCGGGATCTCACTCGGGCGGAACGCTTGTGGCGAGTGAAAATCACTCAGCGGAATGCGGAATACTTCATTGATCTAGCCAAGAAATGGGCCGTCAGCTTCAGGCCCGTCGGCACGATCCAAGCGCTCGACTCCGAGGGCTACGCCAAGACCGCTGGGTTATATCACCAGTTCGGCTACCGGTACATCGCCCTCGGAGGCTTGGTGCCCCTCTCCGATGCGCTGGTTGAGGATGTCGTCACAAAGGTGATGGCTGTCGTTGGCACGCTCAAACCGCGGCCATGGGTTCACTTGTTCGGCATCTTTCGGCCAAAGCTACAGGCAAGATTCAAAGAACTAGGTGTCGATAGCTTCGATAGCGCGAGTTATTTTCGTAAAGCGTGGCTCCGGTGCGATCAGAATTACCTTGCCCCCAATGGACAATGGTACGCTGCGCTGCGTGTCCCGATGACCACCGATGGCCGGACACGAATGCGCCTGGAGGAGAGCGGGCTCGACGTTCCCGGCCTGGCAGTGCAGGAATTCCAAGTGATGAACCTCCTGTGCAAGTACGGTCGTGATGAGGTGGCCATCCAAGAAGTCTTGGATGCCGTTATCGATTATGACGAGCGGCTCACGCGCTCCAGCGATGTGGGTTCAATGAGAGCGAAGTACGAGCGTACGTTGCTGGACCGGCCCTGGAAAAGCTGCGATTGCCCGTTCTGTCGGCAAGCTGGGATACACATGCTCATATTTCGCGGTTCCAACCGGAACAAGCGCCGCGGGGCGCACAACACTTTGATGCTCTACGGGAAGGTCTTATGAGGTTCTAAAGACGCACTTTTCGCGTCAACCTGGAGGAACCGTGCCGATCACCGAAGCAGAACTCATCGCCGGTATTGAAGTGAAAAATGGTTTTCCGCTAGACGCTGCCCAGAAACAGGCTATTCAGTACGGTGCCGGCCCGCTGCTGATTGCAGCGGGCCCTGGCACTGGAAAGACCGAAGTCCTTGTTGCACGGTGCCTGAAATTCATATGCTGTGACGGTATCGCTCCTGGGTCCATCGTATTGACTACATTCACCGAAAAGGCTGCCAAGAACTTGCAGGACCGTCTCTCAGAGGCCTTCCTCAACCTGGTGGTGATGTACCCTCAACTTGCAAACACTGACCCGTCGGAACTCCGGATCGGAACGCTGCACGGGCTCTGCAACGACATCTTACAGGAATACCACTATACGGCGTACCAGAATCTGCGCCTGCTGGATGAGGTCACCAGTGCGCTGCTGCTCCACAAATCGGTGGCTGGCGCAACCCAGGCTCTCCGGTCGGCGCTGTTTGGGCAATTCAGTTACTTGTTTGGCAATAAGCCTCAGAACCTTCTAAGCCGATGGGATTGGGCTCTCGCTTTGCAGCAGATATTTGGTCGGCTGATCGAAGATCAGGTCAATGTAGCCATGCTTCAGCAAGCAGGGGGAGCGTGGGTTGCGCTTCTTCAAGCCGATGGGATCTACGAACAAGCTCTGGCCGACACATCTGCGTGCGATTTCTCGCGCCTGCTCAAATACTTTCGTGATTTTTTGGGCACGGCTCAGGGAAATCTCTTCTTAACCGGGGGTGTCGGTGGAGTTGGTGTCCACCAGCCACTCACGCATGTCCTTGTGGACGAGTACCAAGACACGAATCCAATCCAAGAGTCGATTTACCTCAGCCTGACGGATACACCACCTCACAACATCACCGTCGTCGGCGACGACGATCAGGCTCTGTACCGCTTCCGAGGTGGCACGGTCGAATGCATGGTCGGATTTCCGACTGCTTGTCAGGCACGTTGGGGAGCAAATCCCGTGATCATCTACCTTTCCGACAATCATCGGTCGGACAGTGACATCGTCACTTGGTGTAACACGTATATCACCTCATTTCCGCAGATGACAGCCCCCAATGTTCGCATCCCCGGCAAACCGCCTCTCAACTTCCCGCTGGGCCGAACCGGCAACCATCCTGCGGTCGGATTGATTCGCGACACGACCGTTGGCGCATGTGCCGTTGGGATGGCAAACCTCGTCCGCGATCTCCGGGCAAACGGGATCACGCAAGACTACTCTCAGTGTGTCCTGTTGCTCCGAAGCACTAAAAACACTCCCAACTTCGCTGCGCCGTATCTTGCCGCGCTTCAGGCAGCCAACATACCCGTTTACAATCCGCGGTCCAAGGACTACCTGGACCAGCCCGAGGTAGGTCAATGCTTAGGAGCATTTATCCGGATCGTTGATGCCCAACTGGCCCAAGTCGGCGCTCTAATGTCACCGTCAATTCAACAACTCGTACAAGGCTGGGTTGCCGAATATGATGCCATTGTCCAAACGTACCCCCAGTTGGCCGGGTACGTCACAACGAGCGCACAAACGATTGCAGGCATGGGTACCGAGGAGCGGATTACCCCAGCCACGCCCACGATCCTCTATCGGATATTGAGCCACGAACCATTTGTAGGATATCAGGCGAATCCGGCGAAGGACCTTCGGCTGAGCAAACTTACGCGCATATTCGAGTCATTTTGTTCCCAGTACGGACGGCAGTTGTGGACAGACGGCACGAACCCAGGGCAGTTACCAGGTTGGTGGTATAGCAGCTTCTACTACGGTCTGTGCGGTTATCTTGAAAAGAAGGGTTTGGACGACGATGAAGACGATGAGGTCGTTTGCCCTGCTGGTTTCTTCCCAATCATGACGGTCCACCAGGCTAAAGGACTGCAGTTTGATTTCGTATTCGTCGGCAATCTGGGCGGAGCGCTACCGTCAACCAACGCTCATCGTCTTGAGGAGGATATGCGGCAGTTTCGACTGAATCCGCCGGCGGTCGTTCACACGATCGCGGCCGCGCAATGGCACGATGATATCCGCCAGCATTTCGTCGCCTATTCGCGGGCGAAATTCGCCTTAATTCTCGTCGCTACTGATAGCCAACTTCGCAAGACTGGAATTCAAACGGCCTCATTTGGAAATAACGGAGGCGCTTGGGTACGGCAAAACGTCCCAAGATTATAAGGGGTATCATGTGGCAACATTTTCAGTCTCTGCAAGTTCAATTTAATCCGCCGACGCCGGCTCGGCGTCGATACAGCGTCACTGCGGACATCCTGGCTTATCAGCAATGCTCGCTGCAATATGGGGCATTTGCGGTTCGTCGCTACGAGCCTGCTCTCGTAGTCCAGTTGTTTTACGGAACTGTTATCCATCAGGTCTTGGATCGTGCGCACGCCCACTATCGGGGAGAGCTCGGCGTACCGGCAGGCAGTCTTCCTACCGATGCCGATATCGACAACTACTTCACCCAAGTCGAGAACGCCTTGATTGCTCGCCGGATTCGTGCAGTCCAGAGCGTACGCGATCAGGCGAAGGAGATCTTAAAACGGTTCAACTCGCTCGAAGGCCCGAGCCTCTATCCTCGAATAATCGACACAGAATGTCGTCTTCAAGCTGACCAGGGCCAGTATATTCTTCACGGTAACGTAGACGTGCTCGTCGGATCGGATATCGGCGATGTTGACGATGTCGAAATCTGGGATTACAAGGGGGCAAACAAGCCGTCCGTGGGATCTCCTGATTACCAACGATACGTATTTCAGATGCAAGTGTACGCGGATCTCTACCGGCAAAAAACCGGCACTGCGCCGACGAGGGCCGTCCTTTACTTTCTGAATGAGTTAGCGGGCAACCTGGCACCAACGGCACGTCCCGTGAATGCTTTGCTCGCCGTGGGCCTGGACCCAGCGTCTGTTCAGCAAGCATTGCAATCCTTCGGGCAGACGGTGCAGCAGATTGAGACCTGTAGGTCAGCGAGAAACTGGCCGGACCCCACACTCGCTCCGGCGCTGCCAACTTGTAATGCGTGCGACCTACGATGGAACTGCAATGCGGCCGTCAGTTTCGGGAGAACATATCCGATGAGCCATCCCTAGATTGCTAGTGCGAAGTCGCGGACGAAGCAATCAATTGCCATATCGGTTAAGGACCATGCAAGTTTACAAAGAGTTTACGATCGAAGCCGCGCATCAGTTGCCACTAGCACCGATTGGGCATAAATGCAGGCGGCTGCACGGTCACTCATTCCGAATTGAGATCCACGTGAAGGGCAGTGTTGACCCGGAATGGGGGTGGGTGATTGACTACGCAGACATCAAAGACGCCTTTCGCCCTATCCACGAAGCACTTGATCATCGATTTCTGAACGATATAGAAGGGCTTGAAAATCCAACAAGTGAGAATCTTTGCCGTTGGATCTGGAAACAACTGCATCAATGTCTGCCGGGGCTTGCTCGCGTCATTGTCCATGAGACTTGTACCACGGGTTGCATCTACGAGGGTGATCCTGACGCGGGTTAAGCGCGCGGTGCCCAAAACTGGCTAACAGTAGAAATCCCGCAAACTCCTGGGCGCTATGTAGCTGCTTTCAGGCTTGCTTGACCGTGGTGTTCTTGCCATCACGGCCTTCTTATAACGGCAGTTCCTAACCGAGAACCGTGGCGATGAACCTCGACGGTATGTTCCTGTGATGGCTGCTGTCAGTGATATACATCAAGATCCTTCGCGCCCGCGTCATCGCCACGTACAGTTGGCGTTTGCTTTCGTCCATGGCACTTTCTGTAGTATTTCGCCAGTTTGGTATACGACTATCATGGAGGTCAATGATCGCAACCGCGTCAAACTCCCTTCCCTTCGCCTGGTGTATCGTCAACAGCTTAACGTTGTGGGTCGGATTGGCAAAGAGGCCCAGGTCGGTGACCGTTAGATTGGCGATATCTTCGCCGCGAGTTGTCATGTCGTGCTGAATGTCGGCGACCGACTGTTGGAATAGGCCGGCACATTTCTTTGGGAACAGGCCGGCTGCGAACAGAATCTCTTCGAACTCCTCCGCGGCAGCCATCATCCAGTCGATCCCGGCTTCAAATTGCGTACGGAGCTTCTTTGCTGCGCTCAAGAGACGGTAAATGATCACGCGGCTCTCATAGCTGAAAACGCGGAAGTTCGCGTCACCAGTCGCCTGGGCCACCATCAGAAACAAGCCCTTCTCGATTGCGGGAATCCTGTCTGGCGATGGCGAGTCGATATAGGCACAGATCGGTTCTGCCAGGAGTCCAAACAGGTGGCGGCGTTTGTATGGGCGTGCCCCGACTCCATAGATCGGCACCTTATATTCTCTGAGCCGCGGGCCAAGGCGGTAGAGCGGAAACCAGCTCGGCGCCAGGATCGCGCAGCGACCGTACGGAATCTTCAGTGCATCAACGGTGGGCAAAAAGAAATCCGTGATGCCCTCGAAGGGGCTGCCGCACGGGACGTGTTCAGGGACCTCCACGAAGTGACGCGCCTCCTTCCCGGCAGCGCGCATGGGCGGGCGCCTGGGCAGGAGGCGTTCCGATTGCGCGATGATCGGCGTGCTTGATCGAAAGTTGTCCCACAGTTTGAAATCGCTGTCTGCCCCGATGTGGTCCGCGAACTCAGTCATGAGCGCCGGCCTCGCACCCGCGAAACTGTAGATCGACTGGAACGGATCTCCAACTAAAAAGAAGCGTGTCCGACCCTGCGCCGCGATGATCTTGAGGATCTCCACCTGTAAAGCGGAGGTATCCTGGAATTCGTCAACGAGAATCGACGCAAATCGGCATGCCAAGGCATGACCAATGGACGGGTAATCGGCCAGGAGGCGGAACGAGAGATAGACGATATTCGCAAAGTCAACGTAGCCCTGTGCACTGAGTTTTTCCCAGAAGGTCAGAGCTGCCGCTGGTGTCAGTCCGCCGCTTACAATCGGCGTCCCGTCCGGAGCCCGGTTCACATTCTCGAAGTCTTCGAGAGCGGATTGCGGCAGATCCTCCTCGGTGAGCGTTTCTTCGGCGAGTTGGACATAGACCTCGCTGTCCGACGGCAAAATCGAGAATCCTCGCTTATATGCTTCGAACTTCCAATGGAATGGCCGCAGGATGTTGTTCAAGCAAAAGGTGTGGATTGTGGAGACCTCGCAGTAATCTTCGTCGCCACTCGCGCCATACGCCCTGAGCCGCTCGTCAATTTCTTCGACTCCGGCATTGGTGTAGGTGATGCAAGCCACCCGCCTAGGGGTATCGCGGACCTGGTCAGCGCAACGCAAGAGTTTGGCAACGATGGCTCGTGTCTTCCCGCTTCCGGGACATGCGACCAACAGCGTATGGTTCGGATTCTTGACAGCCTGGCGCTGTTGGGTGGTGAGTTTCATTGTTCAAGAAGCCACGTGACGGCGCTTTGAATGTAGGTCGGGAGTACCGTGGCCAAGGCAACATGCTTGGAGGCGATCTGCGCAAAACGGGCCTTGCCGGTTCGTTTCGCAAGATTCAGGACGCTGTCGGCGCAAGGTTGGAGCGTCGCGGCCAGAGCAGTTTTGTCCATCTTCGAGCCGGTAATTGCCTTGCTGGCATCCTTCAGTTTCTTGGCAATTACCGGCGCGCCGCAGTCTGTGGCGGCGGCGGCCAGGAACTCAAGCATACCGGACCGTGCAAGAGTTCGCTCAAACGTGGTTTTGCATTGAAACACACGGACGTATGGGCTGTTGAGGGGAGTCAAATCAGAGGTTGACGGCTTGGCATCTTCTGCTCCGTCGCTTGGCTGAAGATCGCCGTCGGCGATGATCGCGCAGAATTTGGGAATGCAATCTTCCCGGAATAGTTTTGCATAAACATCAAAGTGAACGCCGTAGATTGGAACAACGGATACTCCGTAGCGATCGAGGTCAACGCCGAGAACCGATTTGACGAGCGGAGGAATGAGGAATAATTCCGCGGGGCCCTCCACGAGAATCACCTTCCGGGCAAATAGCAGCGTAGAGCGCGTCGCGTCCAAGTAGCGCTCCAAGTCGGCCACCTCCTCCTTGTCCAGATCAGCGTCACAAATCGCGGCGGAGGCCGTTGCCGGCGAGCCGGTATTCGTCAGCGTTACCAGTGAGCGTAACGGTGCGTGGGAACTGATGTGACTGCTGTGCGTGGTGACTATGGTTTGGAAGGGTTTCTCCGCCAGAGCGGAATAGAGCACACGCTGCAACTGAGGATGCAGATGCGCCTCGGGTTCTTCGATGAGCAGGAGTTGTCCGGCTGTCTTCGGACTAGCGACGCGCCTCTCGAAATACTCCAGGAGCATGCTGATGTACAGGATATTGTTGATGCCAAGCCCGTTGCGGTCGGGCTGGAAGTCAGACATCGCAGAGTTCGAAAGCAGTACGGTGAGTGAGCGGGCGATGGAAGAAAATGAAGGGTCCGCCATACCGAGGCGAAGAGAGATGTCGAACGCGTTTCCGACCGTAGCGCTGAACGACTTCTCGATCGCTTTTCCCGTGCTGGAGATGGTTGGCTTACCTGTAATGCTCTTGTTGGCGGCACGAAGAATTTCCACTAAGGCCGTTTTTTCGGCCTCAGGGATGTCGCTCGTAGTCAGGAGCTTTCCTAGCGGCGAAGTCCGGATTTGGTGGAGATCCTGCTGCACATCGCGAAGTGCTTGCAAAAACACAACCTGGAAAGACTGAAGGTCCGAAAATCGAACAGAATGACCAAAATCTTCGTTCCAAGCTGCGTCTTTCGGATCGATGTCTCCTCCCCCAGTCAATTCCCAACCATAGTCCTCCAGCGTGAGACCGCTCGGCGATCTCTCCTCCGCCTCAAGTTCTTCCCGGACGGCACGAGTCGGGCGGAAGCGATACGTGATTCGTGCCAGATTGGGGCTGACCTCCCATGCTCCAACGAGGGCACACTCCTTCTCCTCTTCGGAATAGTCGGAGAATTCCAGGGATACCAATACTTCGCCGGGAACCGTCAGATCAGCGCCCGAGTGGATGTCGTGTTCAATGAGCTGCCGATACTGGGAGGAAAGACCAACGTCGATGGCCAATCGGATTGCATGTAGAAGGTTGGTCTTGCCAGTGTTGTTTTCACCGACAATACAGAACACTCCCGGCCCCAACGCCGAGTCCAGGAATGCAAAGTTTCTAAAGTTTCGTACGACAATCCGCGATATATACATATGGGTCAGGTCGCGTCTCTTCAACCGTGTGTGCCCTATGGCGGCGTGACTTGATTGTAGTCGCCCGCGTGCCGTACCGCAATACTTACACGCGCTGGAGTGGTTTATGCCACGGCTGAGCGGTGCCGACCCGAACTGCTTCAGAAAATCGGCCAGCCAAACCAAGAATATTTGGGGTAAAATGTGGACACCCTCGCCCTTCATGGGCGTGGTACCCGTTCCCGGAAACCTCATTGAGCGTCTCCCGGATCGGGCTTCTCGGTCTCCCGTAAGGGAGAGGAGTTCAACTTTGAGGTGTAAAGATGGATTCCAACGAGAAGATGTGGTCGGTGAAGGAAGTCGCCTACGTGCTAGGCGTGAGCCGCGATTCGGTCAGCAGGTTGATACGGCGCGGCGAGCTGAAGGCTGTGAAGCTACCGAGGATGGGAGGACGCGGCGCAAACCGAATCTACCGCGTGCCCGAGTCGGCGGTGGACCACTTCAGGACCGGCAACATGACGTAAGCGGAAGGGCTCGGAGCAATCCGGGCCCTTCTTGCTTCGCAAGCGGGGTGGTTGGAGATTTTTCCGCGTGCGAATTACGTGCGAAGTTTTCGCGGAAGGTGCGGAAAGTGGGCGTCGTGAGCGGGTGAAATCCCTTAAATGACATGGAATCAATGGACTACGGCACTTCGAATCCCTCTTCCTCCGCCACGACAACCGGTTGTGCCGGCACGTTCCTACTCCGCCACCCGCTCAATCGCTTCCGCCCCGCAGATCTCCTCAACCACCCTTCGGAATTCCCGGTCCGGCCGCACTTTTGCCGGCACGTCCAGCAGCACCGAAAAATCCCTCGGCGCCTCGAGGCGCAGCCGTACTTGCGTCTCGCCTGGCTTGCGGCGGAATAATTCCTCGAGCGCCTGCACTTTGTCCACGTCTCCGTTGCGCCCCAGCCACACGCGGATCGAAATCACCGTCGGCAGATCCACGCGCG
>OCZT010003081.1_pt1 | contig 17144 bp, 14 predicted proteins | sample 1539031 | NCBI WGS metagenome assembly OCZT01 (sample SAMEA3539308, study PRJEB22396) | soil metagenome | biome: tundra; feature: field; material: soil | place: USA | collected 2010-05 | depth 0.15 m | reverse complement strand
GATCTACACTCTTTCCCTACACGACGCTCGTCCGATCTACTGGGGAGGGCTTTCAGGTTGTACTTTTGATGAAGCCATTTCCTGGGGAAAAATCGCAGCCCAGGCAAAAAAAGTGCAAGTTTTTGTGGATGCTACAATTGCTCTTCCAATTGTTGCCCACGCCTTATATGAAAAATGTCATGACCTCAAGCGCAATGTCCCTGTTTTTAATTGGGAAGTGTCCGAAGGGCTTAATATCGTATATAGTGAATAATCACATTACAAATCTTTATTATATTTGAAAATTTATATATATGACGAGAAGGAGAGGAATGCATGGGTAAACGAACTCGAATAATTAACGATCCTTCCTATTTAGTGCCATTACTCAGGACTTTTGGGTCAAGAACTCATAAAAAAATATTTGATACACTTTCAAATAAATGGATGACCAAAGTAGAAGTAGATGAATTCATGGGTTCAGACTCATCAAAAAGTCTTCATATATTGAAAAAAGCCGGACTTCTTGAGAGTCAATGGAGAGTTCCCGAGGCAGGACAAAAACCCTCCAAAGAGTATCATAGTTCTTATTCCAAGGTTCAGGTAAATTTTCAGTGTTCTTTTGAAGATCTAAGCGACATCATAATGTTGACCTTTAAACCATATGAAGAGGTAAAAGATGCTATGGAAGAACTGGAAAGGCTTGTTGACGAAGGTAATACTTCCATGAGCAATCTAACGAGGACCCTTAATAAAAATCCGTTTTATATATGTGCTGTAGCCCGAAGATCTGAAAAGCTTTCTGTAATGGGTCAAAGATTAAAATTAATCGAAGATGTTGAGGAGAATTACGATTGATGATAAAAATTCTCCAGACTAAAAGTGGAGTAACCAAATTTCAGGTCCTTATCGAAATTGCAGCACATCAGCCTAATGTAAAACAAAAGGAAATTGCCACAAAAATTGGAATAACTCCTCAAGCGGTTTCAGAATATATTAAAGATCTTGTAAATGATGGACTGATTATTACTGAGGGCCGGGTTAGGTATAGGATAACAAAAGAAGGTGTTGAATGGGTCCTTGAAAATGCTATAGAAATGAAGAAGTATGCTCTTTTTGTAATGGAGGATATAATAAGCCATGTTTCTACCTGGACAGCTATCACAAAGGAAGAAGTCACAGAAGGTCAGCGGGTTTACCTGAAAATGGAAGAAGGGCTTCTATACGTAAGTAAGACGGAAAATACAGGTGCATCGGGTAATGTAATCTCCGATGCATCGATAGGAGAAGATGTCGGAGTAACCAGTCTCCAAGGTCTCATTGACATGGAAAATGCGACCATTACTATATGTAAGGTTCCCAGAGTTGGGCGTGGAGGATCCAGAAGAGTGGAACTTGAACGCCTGAAAATGCTGGCAAACTCAAAACCCTATATAGCAGCTATTGGTGTGGAAGCGCTTATTGCTCTGCGTAAAGTTGGGATAAGCCCAAATGTTATGTTTGGAACCAACGAGTCAGTTATCGAAGCTGCATATCATGGACTTTCGTCTCTTGTAGTTTCGGTGGACGAGCAGGTTTCTTTGCTTCTTAGTAGATTAGAAACCGAAAATCTTGAATATGAACTCGTAGATCTGACAGTTGAGTAATTTACTTCGGATTTTTAAGTTAGAGAGTATGTGAGTTATATATTCCAAATCCTCAGTGTTTGAGTATCAAAGGTTTCATATTTGGATAATACTTACATTTTGTCATATGTCAATAATTTGCTTATTAATGACTCGTGAAAATTAAAGTTTTATCGAAATCTTCTGCTATTCATGCAGAAAAGTTACATTTTCTATATATTTAATATTTCTTGAGTTTAGTTCATATTGTAATATTCAAGGCCGTTTTATTTCAAAATCTGGAGATTCTCCATGAAGCTTATTGCACTTTCCGATACTCATCTGAAAACAGGAAATATTCCCTTGCAGCTTTCAAAATTCCTTGATGAGTGTGACCTAATTGTCCATGCAGGAGATTTCAGCACTATGGAAGCCTATCAGTCTTTTAAAGTCTTCAACAAACTAAAAGCTGTTTTCGGAAATGATGATGTTTCCGAGCTAAAAAAGCTTCTTCCCAGAAGGCTTATATTTGAAGTTGAAGGGTTGAAAATCGGGTTGGTGCATGAAGGAGGACTTTCACTGATTGATACAACTGCACATAATTATCTCGCAAAAGAAATGGATGTAGATATCCTTATATTCGGGCATCTGCATCGGCCTTTGATTGAAAAAAATAAGTCCGTGCTTGTCTGTCCTGGATCTCCTACTGAACCTAGGATGTCAAGTCCCAGTGTTGTGGAACTCACAATTGAAGATAGAAGCATATGTGGCAGGATAATTACTTTTGATGGAGACTCTTGCAAGTGTATGAAGTTCTTAAATGCTCGTAAAAACCACTGAACTGAAAAAGATTGAATAAAACAAGACTTAGGAAATTTTTAAAATGGTGATAAAATTTTGCAAAGGGATTATAATCGAAATTAAGCATTAATAATAGCTTCGTAATATAAATATTCGATCGATTTTGTTATAGAGAATCTCGATGAACACCAAAATATAGGGGTTTATAGATGTCCATTGCATAATTTCTATTTTTTCTACTTCAGAATGATAATTCTCATTCGTTTATGATATTTCAGTAGTTAGCAAGAAAAAATTCATCAATACATTTTAGTTTTTTTCTTTTAATCGTTTCTAGAATTTGTATGTAAAGTTCTGAAGAAGGGATTATACAGGATCCTCTAAACTATTTTGAGATTCTTCTGAGTTTATTTTCAGTTTATGCATCTATTAAACTGAGAGCAAGAGTTGTATTTATTTCTCTATTAAATTTCGTTAAGTAATTCGGAATTAATTTTACTTGAATATTGTTTAATACTTAAATTATGCATTTATACTTTTATCACAACAATTTAATTATTGATCATTTGGATAAGCTCTGGATTTCTTCTCATCTTCATGTTAGAAATTAAATTTGAAACTGTTGATCTAAATTTTTTAATGAATTTTGTTAGAGAGGGATCTGAAAGAACAAAATTTATAACCCGATTCTATATCCTGCTACTGACAAATCACAACAAAGAGGTCTGAGATCACGAAAGCATTCGATTTTTGCAGGAATACTATTTTAACAATAATGAAGAAATACATTGAGGAAGGTCTCAAAAGTACTGTTACAAATAAAGTAGTATGTGTCAAACGAAAAAAGACACTTGAAATATTTTGTAGAAATTATAGCATTAGAATTCATTTCTTATTCTGATAAAGACAAGAGATTACGGCCTAAATTGCTTACCGGATAAATGAGGGAAAACGAGGAATTTAAAACAATACACAAAAAGATCACTAGGCTTATTCTAAAAAACAAGACGAATTATGTCGAAATTTGTATGGTGAATCAGAACAACTATCCTAAATTCAAAACTGGATATACAGCATTATTTGCAATATAAACAAAAATTAGAACCATAAAATTTCTTGATCTGCCTTGAAGAGGTACCATGTAACTTCTTCAGGATAAGAGAACGACTATTTCCATGAAGCTGTAAACTCAGAAAATAAGATTATGAATATATCATAAATAGAAAAACAAATATATCCTTAAAGTAAGGCTCACACTGGGAAAAAAATAACTCAGATAACCAAAAAGACGCATTCCAAATTTTGCACAATTAGTGAAGATTTTGGATATGGGAATACATCTAAAGCCCAAATCAGACTATTGGTTATGATAATCATAAGAATTTTGATAAACATTAGATTTCAACATATATCAAATATAGACTTTATAAGAGACTATCTAAAAAATTGGTATATCAAAATCATCTTAACATCCACAAGGGAAATTATTTTATGAAACATTAGGTGAAGATGAAGAGTATATATTTTGGATAAAATAGAGTTTCTCTAAACCCACTAAAATACACAATCAACGCTGCTAAGTATAAATCACTGTAATGGTATTTATGTAATGGAATACGGATCAGTTATATAAGCAACCTCACCCTGAAACAGCTGTGTTAACGAAGAGAAAGGATGACCATTAAAAAGAAAATTAACTGCGTACTTACAATTAAGGATGCTGATTAAAAGACTATCTAAGTATTACACTTAGCAATTGAAATCCCCTAAAATGAAATCATTTTTCGTCGAAGTCCCAACAAAGACCTAGCTAATTGATGCATCAGAAACTCCAGTTGTTGTGGTTTTTATCATTTCACAATGTTTCAAGTTTGAACATTACACCTGTGCCCTGAAGGCTAAGGTATATTTTGTCCCCGAACTCGAGAACTTTGTCGATACTAAAGTTGCTATTCCAGTTATATACAAAGTCATAGGTACCTTGCATTGATTCGAAACCCAGAGACATAAGTCTTCGGTTAATCTCTGACGGACGAACCCCTTCACTGCTGAACCAGACCAGAAGATATGTTTTCACGGGATCATCTCACATATAAATTATTCAATTTTATTGCAACTATTATTGGCTAGATCGTGTTTTTCTTTTTTGAATGGTTTGGAATTGCGTATTTAAAACAATTCGAAGTAATCACGAATATACCTTTTAGGGGATGATTATATTTAATTCAGCATTAATTCTCTGCCAAACATATTATGTTACTCACTTCTTATCATGTCTCGTTTATTTATCTACATTTTGGCTCTTCTTACCTGAGATTAACATGCAAATAAAAATATTTCCGAAAAAAATTAAAACTCAGAAAAATTAAATTGCCAAAAGGTCTAGATAGGAGAAAAGATGAAATAGTAGAAAATATTTTCTAAAAATCGTTACATTTTTTATTTACCAAAAATGGAAAATGAGCTTAATTTAAATTCTTTGGAGGATGTAATAAGATTCTTACATATACAGTTTTCAATTCCTCGTGGACATGACCGATAAATCAAATTACTTGTGTTCATTCTACCCTAAATAGTGGGATACGCTTAGAGTTTCTCTCTCAGTTTGTCGAAACTTAGAAATCATCGATTCCTGTTTTGACCCCCTTTCTTTGATCTAGATGATTCAAACTCTTTTTCTGGTCTTCTCTAAGACAACTGAAGTAATGTTTTATCGCATCACTTGTCGCATGTATAACGGAACAAAAAAATTAATACCTGCTCATAGACTTCCATCACAATTCATTTTTTTCAGTTAACGATGAAGCTCAAAAAATCGATATGAATCACCTCCTTTAAAGTATTGAACTGCTTCTGATGAGAGTTACTTGGCTGGAACTCCAAGAACAGGTGAGCGTTATATCTACCACTTTCGTATCTTGAATTTTATAACCTGGACATATACAAATAGTGGTAAAGAAGGGCTAGCGATCTTTTTTAATTCGATTTTTGTGGAACATAATGTATCTATAATCCATAGGTATCAACACTAAATGATTGATAATCTGATAATAATCATGACTAAAGTTGTTCAGTTCCAATGAATGTTCAAATCCCCCCAGAGGAAAGTGGCACTACCTCTGGAATGACTCTAAAAACAAACCCATTTTACAAAGGAGTCATGACTAAGAGGGTTATAAGGATACAAAAATAGTTGATATTTTATGTAATCCCCACTCCAAAGTATGGGGGATTCTGGACCTCTGCACCAAAGAAGTCATCAATAGTACAATACATGATGAGTTTTCCAATATCCCGAATTTGCTGTAACTTGGGAATTAGATGTTTTCATTTTGTCTAAAATTTTCATTCGAAGTGTGGAATTTTCTTCTCATAAACTTTTCGAGATTTGCGATTTTCTTAAAAATCGGCAATTTTCTGTGTTTTCTTAAAAAACTATTTTAATCAGTTAACTTTATAAAATTTTGGTCAAAGCAATAAAGAAAATCCCCACAAAAGTAGATTATTGTATAGTTGCCATGCAGAAAAAGACTTTAAGCGCAGGCATAAGGAAATTTATCCTGAAAAAGATTTGAACTGTCTTTTCAATAGTTATTTAACTAGTAGATAAATTGCAAATTAAATACATAAGTTCATTCCTCGATTTAACTACGCAATTCATAAAAAAGATACTATCAAACTAAATATTCGAGGACAAAAATTGATTTTTGAGGATTCAACACCTTATTTATACTGGCAAGTCCTTAAAAAATGTAAATAGTGGACTTAGAAGTAAGTTTCGCTCTTTGCAAGTTCAGGCAGCAGTTTCCTTTGTCAATATATATGCAACCATCTCAGGGCTCAGCTTTCTCTCCCTCGATATCTTTGCTTCAATATCTTCAGTAGATTTACCTTCATGTTTCATCATTCTTATTTTTTCAACCACTGAGGAGGGTATGCTGTAATATTCATTAATGTCTTTTCTGTGACCCCATACATCACCTTCAATAAGTCTTATTCTCTGCATCCCAATAAACATTAAAATAGACTTTGAGACTGTGCACATGTAGGATTTAGGTAACTGAATTACCTCAACTTTTGGACAGGTTTCGATCAATCCAAATATGTCCTTATTCGAAGGCCTAAAAGCCATGTGAACAATACGTTCATTAGGGTTAAGCGTGAATATTTCTTCTCTGGAACTAACTACTCTAATTTTCATGTTTTTCCCCCACTGTAAAGTTTTTTTCGTTTTTGCTTTAATATAAGTACGTTATACTTACTATAAATATTTATCTTAGTTGTCTAATATTACTTTGATTGTATACTGGATTCTCTATTCATATTAAGGCCATAAATTGGCTTTAAAAAGAATTAAAAAAATAATAATCAATTTTTACGAGTTATTTTTTTAATTTAATTTTAATTTTTTCTAGCTGATCCTCGGTTATCTACTCTCATTAATTTATGAACTCGAATCCCTTTTCTAAAGCAATCATCCTAAGATATTTTCCAATGTATTTCCCATCCCTTTGTGAAAAACCCGCTTCTCTGGCAAGCTTGTTAAGTATTTTTTGGACTCCTGTTCCATACTGAATTGCTTTTTTTTCTTTCCAGATAATTTCCGACGGGAGGAGATCCTCTGCTGTCTTTCTGAAAATATATTTCCTTACATACAAGCTGCCTTTTTTCAGTACTTTTAAATCTGGGATGATAGCTAGGCCTGTTTTAATTACATCCTTATCGAGAAAAGGTACTCTGAGCTCTATAGAGTTGGCCATAGTAACCATATCATCCCTTTCAAGATTGACCATTGAAATTTTTTTAATATCTGAATAAATTTCTCTATCAAGTACCTCATATCCCTGTTCGAGGAAAACCTCATGTCTTCTGTATCCACCGAAAAGCTCATCTGCACCTTGTCCTGTAAGGATGACCCTCTTTCCATTTTCTCTCGCAATTTTCGCAACAACGTATAGAGGAATTCCAATTGCAATTTTCATAGGGTCAACGGATTCAGTTGCGCGAATAATCTGCGGAATTAAGTTTTCGATTTCTTTGACAGACAGGAGATGTATTCTCAGAGAATTCTTCATACCAATAGCTTCAGCAGCTTTTTCTGCCTGTGTAATATCATGGGAATCTGGAAGCCCTACAGCATAAAGAGGAGTAGCTGGATTGATTCTTTTTGCAAGGACCGCTAAAAATGTGCTGTCAATACCACCGGAAAATGCAATTCCTGAGGTTGATGTAAGCCGGAGTTCCAAGGCCTTTTCAATGACAGCCTTCAGACGAAAAACAGCTTCAGATTCAACCGAGATCCTTTTATGCGGAGGCTTTATTTCGAGGGATCGTTCTTCAAAACTTCCATTCTTCATATTAAAACTCAGGATACTTCCGGGGGATAAAGGTTTGATATCTCTTCCTGTAGTAAAGAATGCCTTTTTTTCGGATGCGAAAATTATTTTTAGTTTTCCTTTTCTTTTTTTGGCGGAATAAAAAAGAGGTTTGACACCTACAGGATCTCTGGCCAACACAAGTTCGTTATCGCAGGCATACGCTAGAGCATAGTCTCCGTTTACTGAGGAAAGTACCGAAAAGACAGCGTTTATCGGTATATATCCCTTATTAATTCGGGTTTCTATCAGGGAAAAAAGCGCTTCAGTATCAGAATCTGTTATTATCCCAGATTCAGCTGCAAGTTCCTTGAAATTGAATATTTCTCCATTTACTGCGAGAATCCCTTTTCCTGCCAAAGGCTGGGCCATATTTCCTGTAATTTTGAGCAAAGTATTCCCTATACTCAAATTTTTTGCTTGATAAGTTCCGCAGGCATCAGGTCCCCTATGTTCCAGAGCTACAAGCATTTTTTTCACTTTAATGTCCGCATCAGGAGTTCCGATTGCTCCTGCTATTCCACACATATTTACTCCTTTTTTTCATCTTTTTTAGAATATCCACGTGCTCTATTTCTATTTAGCAGTTTGCCACTTAGGCTAAATTATTTTGTCTTCCTTTGGATTCGTTTTCACTAGAATCTATGCATTTGAATTTTGCAAGCTTAAATCCTATTGAAATACAATGATCTTTAGCAAAATAATATGAATAGTTAAATTCATGTTTACAATTTGCCAAAATTTACTGACTTTGGTTTACATTTAATTTCATAATTCCGTATCTATATTTTTGATTCATCTAAGCTGTTCGCTGTTATGCTCCTATAATCAATGTCCATAACATGATTGTTTTGCTTACTCCTTAAACAAACACTCAGATGTACAACTTTTATTGGCTCAAGCAAGGGAATTTGTAATTCTTAACGAGATAAGTGTCTAGAAGCATTGGACTGTTTAATGCCCAGCACTGACTCAATATCACAGCAACATAATTCATCGCTTCTTAAAAGATTCAATATTCTTATTCGGTTCTCATCAGCCAGCGCCTTAAATGTATAGACAATATCCACAGACATCATCATTAGTATATGAGTATATACAATTATACACATATACTAATGATGATGTCTTTTTAGTCTCTTTAGGGCCTCTCAATTTAGAGACTTTTTAATATATTTTTTGATTATAAAAATTTATCATTAATTATGTTAGCAGTTGCCATAATTTATTTGAAAAAGCAGGAAATACTCTGAAGTTGAAATTAGAAAAAGTTTTTCGCTTAAATGAAGAATTAGAGCAATTTTCTTACGTTTCGTCTCATGATTCACGAGACCTTTGAAGATGATAGCAATTTATTTGCAGCTTTTTACAAAGGAGATATCAGGTAATCTTGATGATAGGGCGGATAAATATATCCATTTCGCTGTTGAAGGGTTCTCGCATCCTAAAATCTCAACTATGATATTTCGAAAATACATGATATATAAAAAATAAATTATAAAATATATATTCTTACAATTCTTTTAAAGCATAATTTTCAGTAACTGATGTAAATCTATTAACTTTCTATTTTAAAGAGGCTATGCCATTCGAATGAGCTCATAAGGTTTATGTATATTTTCAGCTCCCTATCTGGATACTTTAAAACATGCCAGTAATAACTTTTCGGATAGGATCCCAGAAGGAATTATTTATTATTTTACGAAAGAAACATTAGTCGATTTTCAAGGAGTGACAAAATATAGCTGTAAACAGAATAAATATTTATGGTACTTGGCCAGAAACTAACAAGTAAATCTAGAAATCAATTCAATTTGTTCAATAAAACTACCAAATAATACCGAATAAATCAACATGATCCGCATAAAAAACTATCATTAGCAAAAAAATCATTAAATAAATAGCTACAGCTAACAAATCCATGGAAACCGCCCTTGTCTATATCATGGTCTCCATCACGATTTCTACCATAGTAATCATGGTCACCAAAAACACATATCAATCATTCAGCCCAATTCAGTTAACTGCAATATATTGCTTAATTTATATTATTTCAAAGTAATTATACTATATAGAAAATATCATGAAGCCACCGACCGTTGTATGAAAGTAAAAGTTTGGGGTTTCAGTTTGGTCGAAAAAAATAACTGGATTTGAGCTCACTAAGGAGACTTTTATTAGAAGTATTAGAAGAATAGATTACTCTAGTTAAAAAATGAATCCCGCTTACATGTAGAAGAAAACTAACTAAATATAAATACAACATTTATAGATATTTATTTTTAAGAGTAAAAACGGTGTGACAAATGGCGAGACCTCGTAAATTAACTCCTGAAATACAGTAACTAATCGGCGATAATGTTGCATTGGGGCTTTCATATGTCCTTGTTGCCGAAGCGGCCGGAATTACGTATAAGACATTCAACGACGGGCTCAAGAGAGGAAAAAATTCAACATCTGGAAGGTATTTGAATTCTATTTACATATTCAACAACGAAACACAGAAGGTGCTTTAAAACTTCATGAGCGTCTAAACGCGGCCGCAAAAGTTGGAGACAGTCGGATATGCATCTGGATTTTAGAACGGCGGTTCCCCGAAGAATTTGGAAGGCGTGTGTACCAAAAAACAAATTTTATTTCAGAGAATCGGAATGAGATGGTTGAGATAATCGTCAATGATGTTGATACAATAAGGAAAAAAACCATGATAAATTTTCTCTGATTGGAAAACAAAATGAGTCACCAATTGATTAAATGTTTAATACAAACTCAATTCTTATGCATTAGATTCCTTCCAGTTTCATTTTATCCTTTGGCATACTTGTAACTGAAGTTACCAAAATCACTAGCTTGGTTTTTTTTTGCGCCGGGCACTTCTATCCGTTTTTGGTTGATTAGAGTTTTCATCTGCAACATATAATTTCTATATGTTTCCTGGCTAATTTCTAGTTCTTTCTTGATGTCCCATCCCATGCCATTCTAATTCTTCATATCTTGTACGCAACTGTGTCAGTTCTTTTAAGTCTTTCTGTCATGGAAGACCTATATTGGAGCAAGTGGATGAAATATATCCTCCACTGTTGAAAAATGCAGTTGAGGATATAATTCAGTATGGAGAAGATTGTATTAAAAAATATGCGAGTTGAACAGAGTATCATAGGGTATATATAAATCCGTCACAATTGAAGATCAGCTACTCTTCAAGTGGCTTTTCAAATATATTTTGTATTCTAATTAACTGCTTGAATTATGTTCATATGTGTTAAAATTTGGTTTTTGAAATTCTGCAGGGTTGATTGGTAAAGGAAATAAAATCCGAGAGATAATTATGAAAGTTGTCGGTATTAAAGGCAGTCCACGAAGAGAAGGAAATACATCAATTATTAAAGCAGTATTCAAAGAATTAGATAAAAATAAAATTGAAACTGAATAATATAACTTGGTAGTTTGCCTATACGGAGTTGTACAGCTTGAATGAAGTGTTTCGAAAAGCAGAATGGCAAGTGTTTAATTCAAAACGACGGGCTCAACGACATTTTAGATAAGATAGTCAAAGATGATGGCATTCTTTTAGGATCACCGGTAACGTTACTGATGTGACATCGAAAATGAAAGCATTTATTGACCGTGTTACATTGGTTGTGAAAGCAAATGGACAAGCAATGTTAAAACATAAAGTATCTGGTGCTGTGATAGCTGTACGCCGTGGTGGAGCCATACGTGATTTGATACAATAAATCATTTCCTCCATTACACCCAGACCTTTTTAGTGGGAGCTAGTCATTGAATTGGCCCATGATTTGGAGCCAGATGATGTTGAACGTGACTAAGAAGGTATGAAAAACATGCAAATTCTTGGTGAAAACTGGCCTGGCTGCTAAAGCGAATCAACAATTATACCTTGAAATCCTACGGTTGAAAAGTTAGTAAACTTTTCAAAAGAATATTTGACATTCAAGAAATTAGAAGTTGTAAAAAATTTTAAGGGAAATAAAATATGGACAAATCAAAGTTAAGTGAGAGTGTAATTTTCCCGAAAGGTGAAAAACTTCCGAAACAGTTTAGTAAGTATTTTACAGGTAACGCATGGCTTAATATGCTGATGGTAAAGGATAGTGAATTTAATTGTCCAATAGGCAATGTAACTTTTGAACCAGGCTGTCGGAATAACTGGCATAAGTATCCGGGAGGACAGATTCTGTTAGTAACAGGTGGACGTGGTTACTATCAGGAGGAAGGAAAGCCGGCACAGAAACTTAATCCAGGTGATGTAGTAAAAATCGCTCCACATGTAAAGCACTGGCATGGAGCAGCATCTAACAGTTGGTTTGTACACCTTTCCGTTGAGACAAATGTTAACGCAGGTCCGGCAGAATGGCTGAAACCCATAACGGATGAATAATATCTTGTTTTGAAAGAGAATGGTAACAACAATTTATGAAAGTATTGTATTTTCACAGGGGAGAATAATCGTTATTTAAAATGTTCGGCAACGAATACACAAAAATAAAGCGAGGGACAAGAAATGACGAATTTAAAAGAAGAGAAATGTCTGATAGCCTATTATTCACGTGAGGGGAATAACTATGTTAGTGGAAAGATCGCGAATTTGCCAATCGGTAACACAAAAGTAGTAGCAAATATGATCCAAGAAATGATAGGAGGTGATGTTTTCCGTATTGATACAATAAAGTCTTATCCTGAGGATTATACGGAAACCACCAACGTGGCAAAAAAAGAACAGCATGACAATGCCAGACCGGAGCTTTCAAGCCATGTAGAAAATATGGACTTTTATAATGTGATATTCTTGGGTTATCCTAACTGGTATGGAACGATGCCGATGCCGTTGTTCACATTCCTGGAAGAACATGATTTTTCTGATAAAACTATTATTCCATTTTGTACACATGAAGGAAGCGGATTAGGCCGCAGTGAAAAAGATATTTCAAAACTTTGTCAGAAAGCAACACTTTTGAAGGAACTGGCTATCCATGGTTCCCGTGTAAGTGATGCAAAAATAGATGTTACGAATTGGTTGAACAAACTTGGCATGATTTAATAAACTGTTTGAATATCAATTTTTGAGCACTCTGTTTTACACTGTTTGACTTAGAAACAACTCCAGGCGGTAGAGTTGCTTGTAGAAGCTACAGGATATCATTAAACATTGAACGGAGAAGATAAAATGGCAAAACAATTAGGTTTTGGCTGTATGAAATTACCACTTCTGGACAAAGATGATCAGACATCATTTGACACAGAGACATCGAACAAATTGGTAGATACGTTTCTGGAACGAGGGTTCACTTATTTCGATACAGCGTATACATATCATGAATTCAAGAGTGGGGGAGCTGTTAGAGAGACTCTGGTAAAAAGGCATAACCGAGCTGAATTTGCTCTTGCAACAAAACTTCTACCCAGAATGTTAAAGTCGGTGGAAGACCAGGAAAGAATCTTCAACGAGCAACTGGAAAATTGTGGAGTTGAATTCTTTGATTATTTCCTGCTTCACAATATTGGTGTGAGTGCTTATGAGCAGGCATGTAGATACGATACATTTGGTTTTGCTTTGAAAAAAAAGGAAGAAGGCAAAATAAAGAACCTCGGCATATCTTTTCATGACACATCGGAACTACTAGATGAAATTTTAACTGCTCATCCTGAACTGGATTTTGTTCAATTACAGATCAATTACATTGACTGGGAGAATCCCGGTATCCAGTCAAGAAGATGCTATGAAGTGGCAAGAAAACACAACAAGTCAATTGTTGTAATGGAACCTTGCAAAGGTGGTAATCTTGCCTTAGTTCCAGAAAAAGCAAACGGTTTGATGAAATAATATAATCAGAAAGCATCCACTGCCTACTGAGCGATCAGATTTGCTGCCAGTCAGGAAGGTGTCATGGTGTTACTTAACGGCATGAATACCATGGAACAGGTCCTTAATAATACCTCATATATGGCAGACTTTAAACCCCTGAATGAGGAATAATACAGGGTCATCAGCTAGGTAATTGATATTATAAATGAAGATGCTACGATTTCTTGCACAACATGCAGATATTGTGTAGAAGGATGTCCTAAGAAGATTGCGATACCGGATTACTTTGCATTATATAATAGTGCAAAGCGTGCTGCAACTGATAATATTTCAAGCCAGTTTGTTTATTATCTGAATCTTACTTCAAATCATGGCAAGGCTAGCGATTGCATAGACTGTAAACAATGTGAAAAGGCATGCCCTCAGCATCTTAAAATAACAGAATATCTAAAAGATGTGGCAGCGGAATTTGAGGCCGGAGGACCGGCATTACCGACAAAATAAAGATGAATGATAATTTGACGAACAGTTTGCGAAACAAACTGTCAGTCATAAGGAAGTAGTGAAACGGGTTCCGAATATCTGCGCGGAATGAAAGAGGGATTTAATCATGAAGATAAGTGAAACAGCAAACAAGAACCATGAATAATTATTTCCCAATCATGAATCAACACTAAAAGTAACAGATCCGGAACTTATAGAAGTCTTTGACAATTTTGCTTTTGATGAAGTAATCAGTTATGGAAATTTAGATACAAAAACCAGGTTAATGGTTATTTTAGGGTCACTGATTGCAAGCGAGACTTTAAGCGAATATAAAGTAATGCTTGGTGGTGCACTTAATGTCGGAGTAACTCCAATCAAGATTAAAGAAATCGTATATCAATCCGTACCATATGTCGGGATTGCGAAAGCATTTGATTTTATTCATGCCACGAATGAACTGTTGGAAAGCAGAGGAGTAAAATTACCATTGGAAGGTCAATCTACAACTTCACCAGAAACACGATATGAAAAAGGATTAGAAATACAAAAATCAATATTTGGAGAACTGATTGATAAAATGTATGAGGAATTCCCAGAAAATCAGATCCATATTCAAAAATATTTATCTGCAAACTGCTTTGGTGATTATTATACTAGAAAGGGACTAGATGTAAAAACAAGAGAACTTTTAACTTTTTCTATGATTTTATCTCTGGGCGGATGTGAGCCACAATTAAAAGGGCATATATAAGGCAATCTAATTATTGGAAACGATAAAGAAACATTGCTTAGTGCAGTTACGCAGTTATTGTCATATGTAGGGTATCCGAGAACATTAAACGCAATAAGATGTTTAAATGAAGTAATACCCGAGTAGATATAATGGTACAAAGAAACCCATATTGTAATCCACAGCAGGATGCTGAAAGCAAAAATTAATTTGATAAGTAATAATATCTCAGAATATGAGATAGGGAAGGAACTTCATGATGGCTGAATTAGACGGATGGGATAACTTCTACGTAATGGGTGGGATAGCTGTGGGTGCCCTCATCGGATTGCAGTTCGTTGTTCTGACTCTTCTTGCCGAGAGACCCCCAACAGAAGCTGCGGAGGTTGGGGCTGCATTTTTGACGCCTACGATCGTCCATTTCGGAGTTACTTTGCTTTTGTCGGCGTTTCTGCTAGCTCCATGGCAAACAATGAGTATACTCGCAGCACTTTTAGGCATCATCGACTTCAGCGGAGTTAGTATACATAGGGATTGTAGCTCTCCGTATGCGAAGGCTAGAAGCATACCACCCCGAACTGGAGGATTGGTTTTTTCATGTTGTGCTGCCTTTGGCCGATTACTCAGTAATTGTATGGTCTCCATTCGCGGTATCCTTCCACTTGCATGCTGTGCTGTTTGGTGTTGGTGCTGCTGCGCTGCTATTGCGCTTCGTCGGCATTCATAATGCTTGGGATAACGTTGCCTACACAGTATATGTCCATTATAATGAGCTGTAATAACGCGAAACTGGTTGCTGCAGAAGAAGCCGGTAACAGCCCCCATTGTCGGTCCTACGAAAATGTCTCATATCGAAGATGCGGTAGCTGCTCTTTCGATTAAGTTAACACCTGAATAAATTGCGTTGCTGGAAGAACCGTATTTTCCGCATCCAATAATTAGTACAGGGGTAACTCCCCCGTAATCAAATTCTATTAAGTCAAAATAAGACTTAAATTAGTTCATTTTTTAAATTTAACTTTTCATTTGATTAATTCTACCCAATATAGAGATCGTCTAGAAGAAAACATCGGCACGGCAGATTTTGAACTGACAGAAGATGAACTGTCTATAATAAATGGAAAATTGGCAAAAATTATAGTCGTTGGAAGTAAAGTCGACAGAGTCAAAAAAATTATTAAAGAAATATCAGGATGTATAGAATGAAGGTATTATTGGTAAACGGAAGCCCTCACGAAAAAGGTTGCACCTATACTGCTCTTATAGAAGTAGCTAAAACCTTGAATGAAGAAGGCATCGACACCGAAATTTTCTGGATTGACACAAAGTCGCTTGCTGGGTGTATCGCCTGCAAGAATTGTGCCAAAACCGGATGCTGTGTGTTTGATGACCGTGTAAACGATTTTATTGACATTGCCAAAGATGCTGATGGCTTTATTTTTGGGTCGCCGGTACATTACGCCGCAGCGAGTGGTGCGATTACATCCTTCATGGATCGCGTATTTTATACCGACTTGCAGTCTGACAAACGATCTTTTTACCTGAAACCTGCGGATGCAGTTGTTTCCGCAAGGAGAGCGGAAACGGCGGTCACTTTTGACCAGGTTAATAAGTATTTTACCATTTCAGAGATGCTTATTATTGCTTCCCGCTATTGGAATATGGTTCATGGAGCAAAGCCGGAAAATGTGGAAAAAGATCTGGAAGGCTTTCAGACAATGCGCATTCTTGCAAGGAACATGGCATGGTTCCTAAAATGCAAGGAGGCTGGCATGAAGGCTGGCGTGCAGTTCCCCGAGAAAGAAGAAAACATCTACACTAATTTTATTCGAGATTAATTGCACCTACCATCATTATTTCCTGAGGTGTAGAATTGAGTTAGAACTATCAAACGGTAATATCTAGATATGTATTGGCTTATTTATGCGTTTTCCGGGTCCGTTCTGTGGGCGCTATCCACGCACATCGATAAGTATCCGGTAGAACGCTATTTCAAATAGGGGGGGGCGTGGCAGTGCTGATGGTCTTTACTGCGATCATCGGTGCTCTTGCCTTGCCCTTTGTCTGGCTTTTCCAGCCTGGAGTAGTCTAATTAAACCATGAATCTATGGTATTCATAGCAGCCTCGGGAATCCTTTACATGAGTGCGATCTATTTCTACCTCCAGGCATTACAGACAGAGGAAGCATCAATTATCGCACCATTCTTCCAAGCGGCAGGAGTCTTCGGGCTTATTTTGGGATATTTCATCCTTGGGGAACAAATTTCTTATTTCCAAATCATCGGCGTTTTGCTGATCATTGCCGGATCGGTTATCCTTTCTTTGAGGTTTGGGCAAGGCA
>OCZT010003080.1_pt1 | contig 17146 bp, 10 predicted proteins | sample 1539031 | NCBI WGS metagenome assembly OCZT01 (sample SAMEA3539308, study PRJEB22396) | soil metagenome | biome: tundra; feature: field; material: soil | place: USA | collected 2010-05 | depth 0.15 m | reverse complement strand
ACCGAATCTACACGCTCCACACCGCGCACCGTTACACCACCAGCAACTCCCGCTGCAGCTCGCTCGGCGTCACTCCCAGCCCATCCGCCCGGGCGTGGGCACGGCCAGCCACTTACCGGGCGGGCGAGCGAATCTGTAGGTCCGGCGGCGGCATACCCCCACACTTCCGATTGCGTCAGCAACGCATCGATGCTGGCGTCGCCACCGAGCACACTACACTCTCGGCCCATGCCTGCCATCGCGGATCCCTTCCTCGTTGTCATCACCCAGACCATCGTCGATCGGTTTGCACCGGAGCGCGTCGTCCTCTTCGGCGGCCGCGCAAGGGAAACCATCAGCCGGTGCCATGACGACGGTTACTTCGCTCCGCTGCACCCCGGCATGCGAAAGGCGCCCATGCGCGTCGAGTAGCGCGTCGAGTCTTTCATGACATAGTCACCCACGTACCAGATTGTGCAGTCGTCGCTCGGATCGACGGCGGTCTGGGTGTAGTCCTCCCACCGCAGGGTCGTCGTCTGCGCCGCCTCACCCTTGGCCAGCACGGCCTCATGCAGCGTCATGACTCCCTTGGGATCGCCGGATAGTCGACCGGCGAAGCGCTGCCCGGTGAAGTTCGGCGTGCCCCCGAACGAGTATCCGATGCCGATGTTCCCCTTTCCATCGATCGCCGCTGTGCCGAGCCAGCGATAGAAGCGGTCCGGCGCGTAGGTGCCTTGCTGGTACAACTGCACGTCGCGCTGCAAGTCGATACGGAACTCGTACCACCGCATGCCTCCGCCGCCAGCCGACGTGTTCACCGAGTGCACGGCGACGATCGACTCGCGATTACCGATGCGGCGATACACGAGCCGCGTCATGAGCTTGTCGCCTTGCGCGTCGAGCCGCTGCTGCGTTCCGGGCTGCGGGACGCAGCTCGTGAGCTGACCGTCGCACAGGTAATGGTATGGTGCCACCGCGATCTTCACTGGACCATCCACTTTGGTCTGCGATGGATCGTTCCAGTCCACGTGAAACTTCCACACGTAGATGCCGTCGTCCTCCATCACGTTGTGCAGCTGCGTTCCACCAGTGGCCATCATGATGTTCGGTGCGCCCGCTGGCGGCAATTGCGTGCCATCGAGGTCGGCATTGTTCAGGAAGTTGACTCCGTCAACGATGACGCACTGCTCGGTGGCGTCCTCTCCCTTCAACATCTTCGCGCGGTCGGCCACGCACGCGTGCTTCTGGATCACCGCGTCACCGGTGCTTGTCGGCACGTAGTATCCGTCGGGCCAGATCGCGGGGCGCGGATAGTCTGGGAACAGTGGGCGAACGAATTCGTATCGGTAGTACGGTCCGAATGGACTCGGTCCGACGCTCACGGCGTAGCACATCGCATAGGAGCCCTCCTCGCTTTGCCTGCGCGCTGCATTGGAGCGCGGCGGCGGGCTCGCTGTTGCCAATTGCCTCGGCGGTGCCTGCGGCGGCTGATGTAGCTCGGTCGCGGGCCCCGGTTGCCCAGGTTGCCCGACCTGGCTCGGGCGTGCTGGCTCTCCGTCGCGGCCAGCGGCCGGCTCGTTTGGACGAACCGGGCCGCGAGTGAAGATCGGCATCACGATGAGCCAGCGATCGGCGAGCTGATCGTAGCGCACCACGGAATCGCCATTGTTGTGCGCCTCGCAGGTCCCGCCGAATCCCTTGAAGACGTTGTTCGTCTCCACGGGGCCGTACAGCGCCTTACCCGTCGTGCTGAACTGCTGGCCACGCTGACGTTTAGTGAAAATCGCCATGCGCGAGTTCACGATCTGCACGATGTGGTCCGGCCCCACCGCGAGGCTATTGTCTGACGGGCTACGCATTGCGGCATTCCCCTGCGGTCCGATGAAATCGGCACCGAGGCCAGCGAAGCTCACCACAAGCGTTGCGGCACGTCTCGTTCCCTGTGATCGCTGCTCGACAGCCGCGGATCCCGCCGGTACGATCATTTTCGGCGGCGTGATGACGGTGTCAGCGAGTTCCCGCTCGTCATCGGGGTCCGGCGCAAGTGCGTGCGCGGGAATGACATCGGTGACCTCGCTCACATCCGCCGATGTGAGTCGGCCAGACTTTACCACCGCGAGCGGCCCCGACACGTCATGCGCGATCGCATGATACTCCGTGACAGTGCTGCCCGCACGGACGCGTTCGTCCGCGTCAACACGCCGTCTCACACCCATCGCGATTGCGCTGACGGTGCCAGCGACGACGAAAAAGACCAGCCGATATATCAGGATGCGTCGATGGCGCTTCACGGTTTTCCCCATTCGAGTGGTGAGTCGATGGCCAGCGTCTCGGTGGCTGTCACGGTGTCGTCCAGAACAGCGCGTCGCGCTCGTCGAAACGCTGAGCGCACGGGACAAGCGCCCAGTGCGTGCCCGGAGACGTCACACAAGTTGGACGAGATTTCATGTTCCTTCGGGAATGCGGGAGCTGGTATCTGCCCTGCGATCGATCGATCCTCAGCATGAGACTGCAGTGCTGCGCCTCGCTCACGGGTCGCCACGCGATACCGCGGCTCGTTGCGTCGCGGGCAGCTTGAGCTGCGCCTGACTCAGCCCGGCTTGCGCCATGAGTCGCTCGATATCTGCCACCTCAATCGGGACGAACCCGGACATGTTCACATATCCCGTTTTGGTGATCAGCAACATGTCCTCGAGCCGGAAACCGAGGTGCTCGTCCGGAATGCGCATCTCCGGCTCGATAGTGAAGATCTCGCCCGGCTGCAACGTGGCGGCCGCGTACGGCACGTCGTGTACTGACATGCCAACAGTGTGGCCGAGGCTCCGCACCGGCTTCAAACGGTATAGATCGATGAATGAATTCGCCGCGTCCTTGATCTTGCTGTCAGTAAACTTGAAGTTCGCGACGATCGCCTCCATCTTCACGACTGCGTCTTTCGCGATGTCGGCCGGCGTGACGTACGGCCGAATGGACGTCATGACCGCCTGGTACAGCCGCAGGTAGATGGTGTACATCTCACGCTGCCTCGGCGTAAACGTGCCGTTCGCCGGAAAGATGCGCGTCACGTCGGACGTGTAGTAGTCATAGTCCGGCCCGTAGTCGAACTGTACAAGGTCACCATCCTCAAGAATCCCGGTATTCTTGTGGTAGTGAGTGTAGTAGGTGTTCTTGCCAGTGGCGATCAGCGCGAAATAGGCCGGTCCGTACGATCCATGCTTCTTGAAGACGAATTCGGCGTCCGCCTGTAGTTCGTATTCGCGCATTCCTGGCTTCGCGTCGCGCATGGCCTCCATGATGCCGAGGCCGGCGATTCGCGTCGCTTCGCGGATTATCTCGATCTCGCGTGGGCTTTTAATCGCGCGCAGCGAGTCGACGATCGGATCCAGATTCCTGATCTCGCTCGTTGGCGCAACGGTCTTCATTTTCTCGCGGAATGCGTCTTCACGCGACTCGCGCCCGTCCCACGGGTCGCTCTTCGTAGCCCGCACCAAAGCCACCGGATCGCCGACGGATGCGCTTCCGAGCACTTCCGCGCGAAATGGTGTGAAGATCACGCGTCCGTCGTGCCCGATCCCCGTGAGTACGGTCCCGAACAGATCGCGCACGACAACCGATTCGATGCGAGTGTCCTTCTCTGCGGAGTCGCCGGGAATCAGAGAAGGGCCGAACATGGAATTCTCGCGACGCCCGTTGGTTGGGCTGAGGAACAGGGTGGACCGCTTGCTGCGACCGTCGATGACGAGCATGGCACGCGGCTCTATCACACCTGTGAGATAGTAGAACTCGTTGTTCTGTCGAAGAGGCTGCTCCCCGGGACGTTCGGTCGTGCCCTGGAGGATGGCTACGCCGGCGCCGATCTTTTGTATCACCGCCGCGCGTCGCGCCGCGAATTCACTCGCGGGAAAGACACGACCGACTACCGGTTGCGCAGAGAGCGAAGCCGCCCCGTCGAGCAACAGCGCGATGCCGGCTGCCAGGGTACAGACTCTCGTCAACCGCGCGATCCTGCGCGCCTCGTTCGGCACAACACTCAGCATCAGATCCGAAGCCATCGTCTCGTCATGGGCAGGGGTGGTTGCACGGTTTACGGCATGATCGAGCGACGAGTCAGTGCGCGCGCGGCGAGGCGCGCCGCATCATCGACACGATTTCATCCGCGTTGCCGGTAAGCTGCCAACGGATTAGCGACATCGGGATGAGTCCGGCCGCGTTGAACTCGTCCATGAAGCGTTTCGTCGTATATGCGTCTCCCATCTGCTTGGCGCGCTCGTCGAGAAGCTGATCGAACTGAATCTTCCCGATGATGTAGCTCGTACCATAGGCGGGCTGTTGGAGATAGAGATGCTGCTCGCCCCAGACGGTGTTGCCATCCACGCGTAGCCAGCCGCGCGGTGTCCAGTTTGAGGCGAACGTCTTCGCCTGCTCCATCGTGAAGTCGTTGTTCTGCAGATGCAGGTCACCCAATGCGCGAGCGGCGCGCTCGGCGATGAGTATGTATATGAGCTCACGCGACCGGGGCCGCTTGTCGAGAAACCCCTCATGCATCATCATCTCTTCCAATGCCGTTGCAAAACCTTCAGTCCGGGTGACGAAGACGTTGTAGAGCAACGGTTCACGCCGGATTGGATCCTGATGCGGTTCCGCGGCCATCCGGGCGAGATCGAACCAGTGGTAGTCGTGGGTCAGCATCACGATCGGGTCACGATAGTTCACCTCGTCAAAGAACTCACGCGGATGGTCAGACGCGCTGAACTTTCCCTCGCGTGCCCGAAGCGCGGGATCCATGTAGGCGCGGACGGTCAGGACGTCGTGGTCACGGAGGAATGCCATGTACTCCGTCACCGCGCTGTTGAACCCTGTTGTAAATGCAGCCGCGGTCGAAATCGGGACCGATGGCGGAAGCGCGCGATCACGATCTTCTTCGAGCTTCAGAGCAGCGCGGGAGCGTGCGAGCTCCCTACGCATGAGCACTTCTTCTTCCGCCCAGGTGTACGGGACGAGCTGGACGTTCTTCAGATACCAGCTGTAGTTCGCGATCCCGATGCCCGATGGGCCCGTCTTGTGCGGTGCCTGCTGTTCGAGCCAGACGCGGAACTGGTCGGTGGCTTCACGCGCTCGCTGCACCGCAGAGTCGAGCGCTGGACTGGTTCCCGCAACGCGAGTGGAGAGCGCAGCGAGGTCCACACTCTGCTGCCGTACGCTGCGGATCCCGTACGTCCAGAGATCCTTTCCATTCCCATTCAGATTCCGTCTCGCTTCGTGAAGGAACTTGGGGATGATGCGGAGCCGTGCGGCGAGGTCTGCGACGCGATGGGGCGTGAGAGGGAACTGCCACAGCCACAACTCGATTGCGCCAGCCGGGACCGTGCCTTCGCGCGCCGGTTGGTCACTTCGCGATGGAAAGAACGAGACGTAGAAGGCTGGATTCGTTGCCCACGGCCGGCGTACACGAAGATCGAAATCGAGGCCGTTCATCTCCGCTCGAACGATGTGGTAGTCCACTTGCTGCGGCACTGACCAGCCGGTCGTGTCGATGGCCGCAAGTCGGCGTTGGTAATCGGACAGGGTCGCGTGCTGTGCCGCTATCGCCGACACCGAATAATCCGGGACGCCGTCGATCACCTTCGGCTGCTGGAACGCGCGCCACTCCTCGAAGAGGGTGAGCAGGTCCGCAGACCGCGCGCCCTGCCGTCCGTTCTCGGTACCCTGCGCCGCGCGCCCGATGCCAACACCAAGAATTCCCACCGGGGCGAGCGATGGCTGAGCACCGGCGGAGGTCCACCCCACTGCAATGCTGCAGGCCGTCGCTACGAGAACTCGAACTTTGCGAAACACCATGACGATGGTCTCCTGACGCGTGTTGTCGGTGTGGATGGCCGGCACCATCAGAGCCAATAAGTTTTTACTTTATTCTGTATACTGTATATAATACGATCTACTGTGACGGACCGGAAGGGAGGACGTCGAGCCACGATGCTGTCGCCGTCTCCAGGCTGCGCCCGTACCGCCGGTCGGCTGGTTGGACATCGAATCCCCCATAGATTCGGCGCTGCGGCGCCAGGAGGGCGCCATGAGTGACGCCGCAGTTTTCCTTTCGTGTGACGCGTCTCGAGCCGAACGCGGTGTGTCTGGATCCGCGTGCAGGATCTCTCGGACGCGCGGGCACGTCGCCCTGCTCGCACTCCTTCTCTCGATGATAGGCCTTGCTGGCGCCACACGGGGCGCCGCGGCACAGGTGGTTGGCGTGAGCTACCTCTCGGCTCTCCGATGGCGCTCCATCGGGCCGTATCGCTCCGGCAACGTCTCCGCCGTGACGGGGATCCCCGGCGATCCCACCGTCTATTACGCTGGTACGCCTGAGAGCGGGGTGTGGAAGACGTCCGATGGGGGGACAGTGTGGACCCCGATCTTCGACGATGCACACGTTGCATCGGTTGGTGCAATCGCGGCTTCTCCCTCCCATTCGAACATCGTTTACGTAGGGACTGGTGACCCATCCGGATGGTCGTTCACCCCCGGCAAGGGGGTCTATAAGACGACTGACGCGGGGAAGACCTGGCGAAACGTTGGCCTCGACAAGACGCGGTACATCAACGCCCTCATCGTCGACACCAAGAATCCCAACATTGTCCTGGTCGGCTCGATTGGAGCTCCGCAATCGGGCGGTCCCGCGAACCCTGCCCGCGGTGTATATCGCTCTGCTGACGGCGGGGTCACGTGGAAGAATGTTCTCTACAAGGATGCCTACACCGGCGTCAAGGACATGGCGTACGACGTCTCCGATCCGCGGGTGGTGTACGCTGCGTTTCAGCGCGGCGTCCTGGGCGTGTCACCGGCCGAGCTGGCCAAACTGTCGCCGCTGGGCACCGGCATCTACAAGTCGACCGACGAGGGCGTGACATGGACGCTACTGAGCGGCAAGGGACTGCCAGGGGGCGTACCGAGCTTCGAGCTGGCTGTGGCGTCCGGAACGCATGGAAAGAGGGTCTATGCGGAGGCGCAGGGTGCCGGCCGCGATGCCAAAGGTGTCTATCGCTCCGACGATGGCGGCAACTCCTGGACGCTCGGGACGAAAGAGATCGGTAGCGCCGGGGGGCGCATCTACGCGGATCCAAGAAACCCAGATGTCGTGTATCTCATGGGCACCTCGATGTACCGCTCGCTCGACGGCGCGCGAAGCTTCGCTGCGTACAAGGGTGCCCCGGGTGGAGACGACAATCGGGATCTGTGGATCGATCCGTCCAATCCGCAACGGATTCTTATGGGAGCGGACCAAGGGCCGACAATCAGCGTCGACAACGGCGAGACGTGGAGTCCATGGTACAACCTTCCGAATGGTCAGTTCTACAACGTCATCACCACCGACGGCGACTTTCCCTATCGGGTATGCGGAGCGCAGCAGGACAGCGGCACCGCGTGCGTCCTGAGTCAGAGTGACTACGGGCGGATCCGCGAAAATGATTGGTACGCGGTCGGCGGCTTCGAGCGAGGCGCAATTGTCCCTGACCCACTCAGCTCACGCTGGATATACACGCAGGGTTGGTATCATGTGCTTCGGCGGTACGATCGGATCACCGGGCAGGTTGCCGTTCTCTACACGCCGACGCCAGAGGATCGCTTTGGTGGTTTGCCCCCAATGGGCTTCTCGCCCCAAAATCCGCGCCTGCTATACATGGCGGCTCAGTACGTGATGGCTTCGAGCGACAGCGCCCGGAATTGGCACCGTGTCAGTCCGGACCTCACCGCAGGCGCAACAGCTCCTGATGCCAGCCAGTCCGCTCCGCAATTTCGCCATTACGACCGGTTCATTCAGTCAATGTCGCTCTCGACGATTAGCGACGGAGAGATCTGGGTGGGCACCAACAACGGATTGATCCAACTCACCCGTGATCGCGGCGACAGCTGGGCAAATGTCACCCCATCAGCGCTGCCACCTCGAGCTATCGTCAACATCGTCGACGCATCGCACAGCAACGGCGCCGTTGCCTACGCCGCAGTCAGCGCGCCCGGCGACTTACACCCCTATATCTATCGCACCGTCGACTTCGGCAAGAGCTGGACAAAGATCGTGTCCGGGCTCCCAAACGACGGGGTGGTTCGCGTCGTGCGCGAAGATCCGATCGCACCGAACCTGCTGTATGCGGGCACGGTGACGGGTGCATGGGTCTCGTTCGATCGGGGCGATCACTGGCAGTCGCTGCAGCTGAACCTTCCAAGTACAGTCGTCAGCGACATGACAGTCCACGGGAACGACCTCGCGATCTCGACGTATGGCCGCGGGCTTTGGGTTCTGGATGATGTGACGCCGCTGAGGCAGGCGCATGCGGCGGTGGCAGCAGTTTCAGGAAGTTACCTCTACCCGCCCGAGACGACCTACCGCGTGCGTTGGGACAACGATCAGGACACGCCGCGACCGCCCGAAGTGCCAGCAGGTGAAAACGCTCCTGAGGGCGCGATCATCTATTACTACCTGAAGACTCCCGCCTCGGGTCCCATGACGTTGTCTATTCGCGACGCGCAGGGAAATCTGGTTCGGCAATACACGAATGTGGCGTCGCCCTCCGCGTTGATGCCGAATGTGCCGACGTACTGGTTTGCGCCATCAGCGGGGCTCCCCACAACGGCCGGGATGCATCGTATCCTCTGGGATCTACGCTATCCCGATCCGCAGACGCTGCCGTATGGCTATTCCGGCGACCTGCTCACGTACACCGAATACACGCTGACGTGGCATGCCGTGAAGGGGAATACGCCGCGCGTGCAGCCGCCCGGCCCGCTCGCCGTACCAGGGAAGTACCAGGTGCAGTTGAGCGTCGATGGTCATACCTACACGCAGGAGTTCACGCTCGTGAACGATCCGCGGGTTGCCGTGCCGCAAGCGAACCTCGTCGCGCAACTGCGATCCGAGCATCGAATGACGGCTGGGATGGCGGTGAGCTATGCCGGGTTCGATCAGATCGATCGAATGCGCAAGGTGTTGGCCTCATATGAGGCGAGTGTCGCCGGCAAGCCGATGGCCGCTGAGATCGTCGCCGCCGCCCGGGCGCTGGACAAGCAGCTCTCTGCGCTTGCCAACGGACCCGAGGGCGGCTTCGGGGTGGCGAACCGTGACCTTGCGCGGCATCTCGAGGACGCCGATTTTGGTGATATGCTCCCGACCTCGAGCAACCTCGATGCGACGGAAGCCAACTGCCGGCAGATCGATGCGGCGCTCACTGAGCTGCAGCGGCTGCAGTCGACGGCAGTGCCGCAGCTTAATGCCATGTTGGGGGCGGCACATCTCACTCCGCTGCCAACGGAACCATCGCCGACGGGCCCGGGGTGCGGCGTCGCTCTGGAACACCTGGCACAACCCGGTCAGTAGTGGTCAATGGGGACGGATTGCGCTGCGCGATTGGCTCGAGTGTTGGACGGGGACACTGCGCCGTGCATGGTTCAGACGGCGTTCTACATGTGTGGCACGAAACCCTTACGCCGGTAGCTCTTCGATCGAGCTGCCGGCGTAAGGATTTGTGATGCGCCACGCCTTAGGCGGCGCCAGGAAATAACGTGTACAAACGGTCGTCAGGCACCTGTATTGACTGCGTGACCGATCCACGCACGCTCCGGGACAAAGTGGCTCGCTTGTGGCCCCATTTGGACGAACGGGCGCGGCGCCTGTTCGCGGCCAGTGAGGCCCGGCAACTCGGGCACGGCGACATCTCGCTGGTCAGCCGCGCATGCGGGTTGTCCCGTGTGACGATCACGAAGGGGCTCAATGAGTTGGAGGAGGCACCGCTGTCGGCCGGACGCGTCCGGCGCCGCGGCGGCGGGCGTCCGATGCTCGAACGGGGCGATCCGGATCTCCCGGACCGGCTCGAGGCGTTGGTCGAACCGCGGACCCTGGGCGATCCGGAGTCCCCGCTCCGGTGGACCTGCAAGAGTACGCGGATCCTCGCGGCCGAGCTGACGGCGGAGGGCCATCCGATCAGTCGGGAGACGGTCGCCGAGATGTTGCGATCCCTCAACTTCAGTTTGCAGGGGAATCGGAAGACCGAGGAGGGCGACGATCACCCAGATCGCGACGCGCAGTTCCGGTTCATCAACGATCAGGTGCGGAAAGCCCTCGCGGCCAGGCGGCCCGTCATCTCGGTGGATACGAAGAAGAAAGAGCTGCTCGGCAACTACGAGAACGCGGGGCGTCAGTGGCGGACAGCCAAGACGCCGGTGCGCGTCAACGTGCACGACTTTCCCGGTCCGGCGGTGCCTGCGCGTATCCGTACGGCATCCACGACTTGGGACAGAACACCGGGTTCGTGAACGTCGGGACCGACCATGACACGGGTGCGTTCGCGGTGGCGTCGATTCGCGGGTGGTGGCGCGCGGAAGGCCGACGGCTCTACCCGCACGCGCGGAGCCTGCTGATCACCGCCGACGGCCGCGGCAGCAACGGCTACCGCCTGCGGCAATGGAAGATGCGGCTGCAAGCGCTGGCGGATGAAGCGCGGATCGTCGTCCGGGTCTGCCATTTTCTCCCGGGGACTAGCAAGTGGAACAAGGTGGAGCACCGCTTGTTCTCCTTCATCTCCTCGAACTGGCGGGGTGAACCGCTCCGCGACTACGAGACGATCGTGCAGCTGATCGCGACGACGACCACGGCCCGGGGCCTGACCGTGACGTGCCGACTGGATCGACGCCGATACCCCGTGGGGCACCGGGTCTCGGATGCCGAGATTGCGACCGTGAATCTGCGGCCTGACGCATTTCACGGCGAATAGAACTATGCGATTCGTCCGCGCACCACTCTGTAAATGTTATTTGCTGGCGGCGCCTTAGTGGCAGGTTGGTGCGTTGGCTGACTGGGTGTCCCAGTACACTCGAGTCCCGAAGTTATCGGGCCCCTGCCGCGCGATCGCGACATTCAGATTCGCCGCATTGACCGACGCCTCTGTAGTAGAATAGTAGAATCGACGCGGGATATAGGGCACGATTGTGTTGGGCCCAGGAACCACATTGGAAGGCTGGCACGTACGGCGCCACTCCGCCCATGCCTGAGCGTCATCTGAGAACAGCGCTATCCACTTCTGCGTTGCGATCTGCTTGAGTCCCGCCGTTCCGCCTTGATAAGCAATGCTGGGATTGGCGAGGAACGCGCTGATGGCTGCCGCATCGGTTACCCCCCACTGAGCCATCGACGCTTGAATCGCGCTGTTGTAATCCGCAGCAGCCTCGGCGCGTGGAACTCCGCCGATGCCGCGCTCCGCCGCTTCAGCCCGAATAAAGAGCAACTCGGCATAGGTCATCAGAAACGACGGGGTCGACAAGCCGGCAGACGTACCGAAGGTGCCGTAGGACGTGACACCCGGGTAGAAGATCGTTCCTGGCCGGGACGCCTTGCGATACCACGCATTCGCCGAGTCTTGAGTGAGCGCGGCTGGCATTCCACCGTACCCGTTCGGGTATGCTGAAGAATCCACGACCGGCTGACCGTAGACGCGGATTCTGGGATCACCTACTGGAACCATGAGCGACGTCATCGTGCGAGCCAGTCGGCCGTCATCCCGTTGCTTGAGGTTATCCGCGAACGGATTGTCCGACACACCGTCGCCAGGCCACATCAATCTGGCGTTATCGGCAGTTGACTGGAAGACTCCGCCGGCATCGCTGAACGCAACCTTGAGCTCCGCATCCGCCGTTGCCGGATTCACGTTCACCAGACGCATTGCGTAGCGTGCGTGTAGCGAGTTGGCGAAGCGACGCCACTTCGTGATGTTCCCGCCGTAGATCGGGTCCGCGGAGCCGAGGCCTGGGTCACCGAGCACATCAACGGCCATCGCGTTTGCCGCCGCTTTAAGAGTGACGAAAAAGCCGGTGTAAATGTCCGACTGCGTATCATACTTGGGGCTGACCACCCCAGAATCGGCTTTGAGTGCGTCGGAGTACGGCACGTCTCCCCATTGGTCCGTCAGATAGCTGAAGTCCCACACCTGAAGCACCATGGCGGGTCCGTACACAGCGGCACGGCCCGCCACCTTCCCTTTGGAGATGACCTGTCGGAAGTCCTGGAGGTCGTTGGTGTAGGCAGCGTTGAACGTGCCCGTCGTCGCATCTGCCTGAAGGCCGATGTAGGAATCGGCCGTCGGATAGGTCGTGTTCGCGAGCTGCTGTGTGATGATCGCCGGGCCACCGAACCCGACCCACCGCCGCACGGATGCGGCCGTGGCACTCGTGAATAACGCGCTAGCGGGCGCATCGGTCGGGCTGTTGGGATTTTGGTTCGCAGTGGTGATGTCCTCTGTGTGACACGCCACGGTGCTGACCACGAGCGCGAGCCCCGTAAGGCCGCGTATCCAAGTCTTGTTCATCGATTCCTCGTTGGTATGCGGTGGCGGATTATGGTGTGACCTGCAAGGTGAGGCCAATGCTGCGATTCGTAGGCATGGGCGCGAATTCCAATCCCTGAGAGTTTCCAGTTCCGTACGTGAACTCGGGATCGATGTTCGGGACGTGAGAATGCGTCCACAAGTTGCGACCCACGAGTGACACATTGACCGACTGTGCACTGACGCGACTCGCGAATGCCGACGGCACGTCATAGCCGATGCGGACTTCCCGCAGCTTCACGTAGCTGTCGTCATAAGTGTAGGCTTGGTTGATGAGCCAGAGCGACTGGAAGTACTGCTCTGACGTAACGTTGATGGTATTGGGCTTATGCGTCGTCTGATCGATGCCCTTCACCACGATTCCGGGGTTGTTCCAATCAACCTCTCGCCCCTCGAGCGTATTCGCGCACATGCCGCTCTGGTCGCACATCATGTTCGTGTTGCTGAAGATCTTCCCGCCCTCGTGGAAATCGAGGAGGAAACTCGCGCTGAAGCGCTTGTATTCGATCCGGTTATTCCATCCGCCGACCCACGTCGGATTGATGTTGCCGAGCACCGTCTGTGGACCGCGGATTGGCGTGCCGTTCTGCGTGAGCAGATTTCCGGCGGAGTCGCGCAGGAAGGTGTAACCCGTGAGCTGCCCGTATGGCTGTCCGACCGTTGCCGTAACCGACGCGCTCCGCTGAGTTCCGAGCACAACCGTCGTCAATCCCGGGGCGAGCGCGACCACGTTGCTCTTGTTGCTCGCGTAGTTGAAGCTGCTCGTCCAGTTGAAACCGTTGTCAGAGCGCAACGGTGTGACGGCGAGCGATGCCTCGAACCCCTTGTTCGAGATCTGGCCCGCATTGATCGCCTGCGTGAAGTAGCCGGAGGTCGGTGGGATAACGAGGTTCAGAATCTGGTTCTTCGTCTGCTTGCTGTAATAGCTCGCGTCCAGCGTGATCCGGCCGTCGATGAAGGCGAGCTCGGCACCCAGCTCGGCACTTGTCGTCTGCTCTGGCTTGAGAGAGGCGTTTGCAAGGGCGTCGGATAGCGAGAACTGCGGAAGCGAGCCGAACTTGGTCGCGGCGCCCTGAAAGACCGTTTGAAGCTGGTATGGGGGGGCGTCGCTACCCACGCGAGCGTATGCGCCGCGAAGCTTGGCGTATGTGAGAGTCTTCGATTTCAGTTGCGGCAGGGCGTTCGTCAACACCATCGAGGTGTTGATGCCGCGATAGAAATACGAGTTCTGTCCTTGGGGAAGCGTCGAGGACAAATCCGTGCGACCCGTCCCTTCAACCGTCCACCAGTTGTCCCACGTGAGTGCTCCCGATTCGTACGCGCTGTTGACGCGGCGCTCGGAGGCGAACTGTTGCAGCGTCGGGGTGATGGCCGCGTTGGATACGTTGTAGATCCAGGGAACCGAGATGCCCGGCGTAGAGACGCCCGAGCTACCGAAACTTGTTCGGCGAAGCGTTCCGCCCAGGAGTCCGGTGAACGTCAGTCGCTCTGTCAGTGCCTTGTTGGCGTTGAGCAGCAGGTCGACGTTGCTCTCGGTGTTGTTCTGATTGGCGTTCGAGAACGCACCGGCGTAATTCGGATCGGAGTACTGAATGTTACCGGCTGCAAAGTCGCGGTTGATGTTCCAGTTGTAGTAGTCCTGGCCGCCGCGCAGTGTTGCCGAGAGCCAGCTGGAGACGGTATAGGTACCGCTCACGCTGCCGATCACGCGGTTGCGTACATCGTACTCGGGATTGTAATCCTGCAGCCAGTACGGGTTGTTGTGAAAGTTGTAGTTCCAGTTGTACAGATTGCCATTCGCATCGTACTGCTGCGCCTTGAGCTCGTCCATGTTCACCTGGCGGCCGAACCAGATGAACTGTTCGAGAATCGAGGTGTTGTACCCCTGACCCGGGCGGTTGTGTGCCTGGCCCTCTACATACTGCACGGATCCTGACGTGCTGAAGCGGCTGCCGATGCGGAAGTTTGCGGCGAGCGCGCTCGTGAGAGTGCGAAACGAGTTGTTCGGGATGACGCCCTTGATCTCGCTGTTGCCGATGGAGAATCGGCCGTTGGCGTCATCGGTACCGCCAGACACTGCGAAGGTGTTGGAGAGGTTGTGCCCTGTCTGAAAGAAGCTGTTCGCGTTGTCAGGGTGTGCGATGAATGGCGTGGCCTGCCGAACGCCGTTCACGACCGGGCTATCAAACTGCGGGATCATTTGTCCGTTCATGCGCGGCCCGTAACTCTGATCGTAACTATCGTTGATGCCACCACCCTTTCCGTCGACGAACGCGAAGTTGCCGGCCGAGCCCTGACCGTAGAGATTTTGCCAGTCCATGTACATGGACGGTGTATCAAACGTGTACGTGCTCGTAAGCGCCGTTCGCAACTTCGAGCCGCTGTTGGCACCATGCTTCGTGGTGATCACGATGACGCCGTTGGCGGCGCGGGATCCGTACAACGCCGCGGCGTTCGGTCCCTTCAACACCGATATCGACTCGATATCTTCCGGGTTGATGTCATTGATCACGTTGCCAAGGTCGAGACCCGACGATGCCGAGTTGGTCAATGATCCGACATTGAACGACCCATCGCGATTGTCGCTGGAGACGGGCACGCCGTCCACGACGAACAGCGGGTTGTTGTCACCGCTGATCGAGTTGGATCCGCGGATCGTGATTTTGGTCGAGGCGCCCGGTGTGCCGGAGCCTGTCACCGTCATGCCTGAGACCTTGCCCGCAAGCTGATCGACGAAGTTCTGCGAGTGGGTGGCATTGAGCTCTTTACCCGAAATCTCCTGCTGCGCGGTTCCGAGTTGACTCTTCTCACGCTGCACGCCGAGCGCGGTCGTCACGACTCCTTCGAGCTGACTGGCGAGCGCCGCGAGCGTAAAGTTGACGGTGGTCGTCGCGCCTGCACGCGGAGTTACGGTGGTGCTTTTCTGGCCGTATCCAATTCGCCGGACCGTGATAGTGACGGTGCCACCGGTCAGGCGCGCGCCTGGAATTGTGAACGTATACCGACCCTGGTCATCGGTAATGCCACCGGCGCTCAAGGCGGTGATGGCGACGGTGGCCGCAGGAACCGCCTGTCCCGTCTCGGTGGTCACCCGGCCGGAGACGATCGCCGATTGCGCCTGTGACGCCGTAGGCAGGGCGAACATCGATCCGGCGAGTGCAGCAACAGCTACAAGCAATCGCTTCATGGGTCCTCAAAAGGGGACAGAGGGGCGTGCAGGTATTATGGCTTCCAAGACACATCCAGACGATCGGCTCGGCCGTCAAACGGACTCCGAGAGGTCAAGCGCTACCTGTCACCTCCAGGGTCTGGCGACGGGACGTGCAGACCTCGGCGCCTGCTTGTTGGCGCGTTGGTGGCGGCGGTTAGCCAGAAAGACAATTGGATATAATATCCATCGCCACGGATATACTATACGGCCGAGAATACGCAAGAGGAAACATTGACCAGGTCAGCCGCTCAGGGCGTGACGACCGGAGTTGCTTCGACCGGATTCAGGGGTGGCGCGATCGACGGCTCAACCCCGGAATGCCTGCTCAACGCCGTGCGTAGCAGGCCGAACGCCGTGTACACCACCACGATCACCACCAGCCATCTCACCGCATCCAGCGGCAGGCTCCTGATGATGAACGCCGCAATGAGCACCGCCGGCGCGCCGCCCAACAGCATGCCGAACGTCGCACGCGGATCGTAACACTTCGCACGAATGAACCGTGCACTCGCAACCGGCATCAGGAACGCGCACGACCCCATCATGATGGGAAACGCCGCCGTCGGGTTCATGCCGAGCAGCGTCACGAGAATCATGCACGGCGCGTAGAGGCCAATGCCGATGGTCATCAGCATCCCCAACCCGAAGTTGCCGACCAGCCCCACCGCGAGCCGCGCACCATCGAGACGCAGCAATTCGCCGCCGCTGGGGACAATGTGCAGTTGCGCGGCGAGCATTACCGCGGCCGCTGCGAGGAGTGCACCTCCCATCCCTATCTGCACACGCCGCCGCGGCCATCGCGCAACGAATCCGGCGCCGAGCCACGCACCCACCGCGGCTGCAGCGATCATCAGGATGAGCGTGCGTGCGTCCACCGGAACGATCTTCGTGTAGATGAATGCCTGAAGAATCGTCGGAAACGTGTTTCCGGTATTCAGCGTTCCTGGGATACGCTCGTCACGTACCAGCCGCCAATGCCGAAAGATCGCCGTCGTCGTTGCGAACGAGCCGATTCCCAACGTGTCGAAGAAATTCGCGACGAATCCCGTCGCAACGAACGACGCGCTCGGCGCAACCCGCTCGGAAGCGCGAGCGCGGAGCAGCCCGCGCGCGAGCACGAACAGATACACGACGGTGACAATCGCGAGCGCCCCGAGCAGCACGTCACGTGGATCAAATCGACCGAGAACGTTGTACACAAGCATCTCCTCGCTACTGAGCCGCCACTGCCGCATCCATCGGGCGCGACGTCACCGCGGGCCGGCGCGCCATGTGCCGCTTCACCAGGTCACGTGTCTTGCGCGCCGTCGCCTGGTCGAACTCGAGACGCGGGGGACGCACTACCGCGGACCCACACCCGAGCTCCTCCTGTACCAGCTTGATGTGCTGCACGAACTCTGGCACGGTGTCGAGGCGGAGCAACGGCAGGAACCATTCGTACAACGCACGAGTCTCCGCCGTTCGCCTCGCACTCGCAAGCGCGACGAGCTCGACGGACTCCGCCGGCAGGGCGTTGACGAGCCCCGCGATCCAACCGCTTGCACCCATCGCGATCGCCTCGACCATCATGTCGTCCATCCCCGCGAAGACAGCG
>OCZT010003079.1_pt1 | contig 17147 bp, 15 predicted proteins | sample 1539031 | NCBI WGS metagenome assembly OCZT01 (sample SAMEA3539308, study PRJEB22396) | soil metagenome | biome: tundra; feature: field; material: soil | place: USA | collected 2010-05 | depth 0.15 m | reverse complement strand
TATGATGTGACTGTAGTGGAACCTGATAAGGGAATGACCACAGGAACCGGTGCTATCTATAAGCTGGCAGAACACTATGATCTCAGGATTCAGATATTGAATGCATTTGGAGAACAATTGCCTCTGCCCGATCAAAGTTTTGATATAGTTTATCTTCGCCAGACATTGCATCATGCTTCAGATCTCAATGGATTTCTTAAAGAATGTTGCAGGGTTTTGAAAACCGGAGGTAGAATTATTACTGTAAGAGATCATGTTATATTCGGGAAAAAAGATAAAGACTGGTTTTTGGCTTCTCATCCGTTTCATAAGCTCTACGGAGGAGAAAATGCCTATAAGCTAGATGAATATACCAGATCTTTCAGGGATGCGGGATTTCAAATTGTTCGTTTGATGAGGCATTATGATTCAGTAATTAATTATTTCCCGTTAAGCAAAAAAGATTATCATGATTACCCGGCAAAAATGAAAGTTGCTTTACGCGAAAAACTAATTCAGAGATACGGCGTTTTGGGAAAGATGGCAATTCTCCGGTTAGCATTCAGGATCTATAAAGGATTGTTCCCATCATGGTACAACGAAAAATTGATTCCCGGCAGATTGTACAGTTTTATTGCGGTTAAAATATGAAAATTCTTATTGTAGGTTCATCAGGTTTTATCGGATCGCATTTGTCTCAGTATTTCAATAAAAACAGGTACTCAGTAAAGGGATGCGACATTGTACCTCCGGTCAGCAGTGAGGTACCATTCTTTTTAATATCTCCCGGGAACAATGATTTCTCCGGGTTATTTGAAAATGAATCGTATGATATTTGTATCAATGCATCAGGTTCGGCAAGTGTTCCGTTATCAATCACAAATCCTGAAGACGATTTCAGGCTTAATGTTACAAATGTGTATCTTTTGCTGAACAAAATCAGAAAACATCAGTCTTCATGCCGCTTTCTGAATTTTTCCAGCGCTGCAGTCTATGGGAATCCTTCTTCATTACCGGTTTCAGAAGAAATGTTATTGGCTCCGCTTTCTCCTTATGGATTTCATAAAGTTCTGAGCGAACATATTTGCAACGAATTCTACAAATTATATAAGATTGAAACCATGAGCCTTCGTGTTTTTTCGGCATTTGGCCCGGGATTACGCAAACAATTATTCTGGGATCTGGCAAAAAAGGCAGAAAATGCGGAAACAGTGGAACTATTCGGGACAGGAAAAGAGAGTCGTGATTTTATCTATATTGATGATCTGGTTGCCTCTGTAGATGCAGTTATTTCACATTCCCACTTTGTGGGTGAGCCAATAAATGTATCGTCAGGTAACGAAATAACAGTGAGGTACGCAGCAGAAACATTTCTGAATTATTATAAAAAAGGTGCAGGATTGAAATTTTCGGGACTAGGCAAACCCGGTGATCCGTTAAAATGGAGGGCAGATGTTTCAAAGCTGAAATCAATAGGCTTTAAAGCGGGTGTTTCTTTCGAAGATGGAGTGAAAAACTATTGCGAATGGCTGGCAAATATACGTGAATAGGAAATATGCAAAAAATACGGGTTGGGTTTATTGGTTATAATGATATGTCGTGGCTGGGAGGCATTAACTATTTAAAAAATTTGCTTTTTGCCATTAACAAATTAATAGATCAGAATATAGAAGCATACATTTTTTTTGAAAGGAACGCCGATCCGGGAGTGATTGAACTTTTCAGGGAATATGCTGTTTGCATTTATCTCAAACTTGATTCTCCCGGCCCGTTTATTGCTAAATTATTGACCAGGATATCAGGAAATAATCATTTCCTGAATTATTATATCAGGAAGTACAAAATTGACGTGATTTCTCATTTGAAATTTAATGAACGGGGTATAAAAACTAAAATCATCGGATGGATCCCTGATTTTCAGCATTTGTATCTGCCTGAAATGTTTAACGTGAACGAATTGAAATTAAGGGACTACTATTTCAGGGAATTAATTCTGGGATCCGACAGTATGATAGTGAGCAGTAACGATGCATTAAAAGACTGTATAAGTTTTGAGAAATTGTCTGCCGGAAAGACAAAAGTATTGCATTTTGTCTCTCAGATTGATAGTGACGTCTATAGAGATGAACCTGAAATCAGAAAAAAAGTATTTGAAAAATTCAGGCTGCCGGGGAAATATTTTTTTCTGCCGAATCAGTTCTGGAAACATAAGAATCATACTGTGGTTTTTAAGGCTATCGAATTACTGAAAAGTCAGGGGATTAATCTAACATTGGTATGTTCTGGTAATTTTAAGGCTTTCGATAATACAGAATATATTCATTCTTTATTACAATTAATGAAAGAATTGCAAATAGAAGACAATGTCATTCTATTGGGAATGATAGGTTACCGGGAGGTACAAATGTTGATGCGCTATTCAGTTTCAGTTATAAACCCTTCATATTTTGAAGGCTGGAGCTCAAGCGTGGAGGAATGCAAGAGCATGGGAAAAAATATGATAGTGTCTGATATACCGGTGCACAGGGAACAAAATCCTCAGGAAACGCTCTTTTTTAATCCGGCTGACGAAAAGGATCTGGCAGAAAAGATGAAAAAGAAACTGGAGCTTTATTCAGGAGGGCCCGATTTTAACCTTGAGTTGATTGCAAAAGAAAAACTGCCTGAAAGAACTCTCGAATTTGCAGGATCTTATGAATCCATCATTTTAGAATTGGAATCCGGATCATGAACCCGCTGGTTAGTATAATAACTCCTTCCTATAACCAGGGAAAGTATATCGAAGAAACTATTAATTCTGTTATAAATCAGGACTACACAAACATCGAATATATTATTATTGATGGAGGCTCTTCAGATAATACTGTAGATGTAATTAAGAAGTACGGATCAAAGCTGGCTTATTGGGTAAGTGAACCCGATAAAGGACAGGCAGATGCTATAAATAAAGGGTTTTTAAAAGCAAACGGAGATTATATCTGCTGGATAAATTCGGATGATGTTTTGTACCCTGATTTCATTTCACGACGAATCAAAGAATTTGAGCTGAATCCCGATGTTGATATGATTTACGGAGATGTTGACCAGGGGGATAAGTGGTCAAACCGTGTAATAAGAAAAGGCTGGCAAACAGATTACAGATCAATAGTAAAAAACTGTTATATACCTACCAATCAGCAATCGGCGATCTGGAAAAAAGAAGTATTATCAAAAGTTGGTATTTTAGATCCTCGGTGGCAGGTATTACTTGATTTTGATTTCTTTTTAAGAATCACGAAGGATTGTTCAATTAAATATTTTCCGGGATCAGTTGCCTTTTTCAGGAATCATTCAGACTCAAAATCTATTGCTCTTAAAGAAAAATGGATTGAGGAACTTGAAGTTTTTCTTGTCGATCCTGTTTTAAAAATATATATCGATGATCCGGATTTACTCGGAGAGTTTAAGTTTTCTGCAAATAAATGGCTTTATGCTATCTCTTCCGAAATAGGTAGGAGAGACCTGAAGCAGCGCTATTTCATGTTTTTACTGAGACAGAAATTCATGAAATGGTTATGGAATTATAGTATCATTCAGGTCATGAAACCGGGAGTCAAGCTAAAATATCTGTTTAAAGAAAGCAATAATAATGATCATAATAAGACATGAAAACAGAAACTGTTGAACGGATGGATTATTATCATATCCCACAGGAATTCAACAAGTATATAAATCTCGAAAAGAAATTAATTTATTCACGGTATAAATTTGCAGTTGAAAATATCAGCAATGGGTCTGATCTCCTGGAGATTGGATGCGGTTATGGTTCGGGATCAAAATTGTTAAACGATACCGGAGGGAAGCATAAATCTTATATTGGGATAGACCTATCGCAGGATTCAATAAGTGCAGCAAATGACGAATATTCTGAATTTGGAAAGTTTTTTGAATCAGATGCAGAGACTCTACCGGTTTTTCAGAAGGATACTTTTGATAATGTTATTTCCTTCGAAAATATTGAACATTTGAAAAATCCAAGAAAATCCCTTATTGAGATTTTCAGAGTGCTTAAAAGTGGAGGATTATTAATACTTTCAACGCCAAACAGGAGAAACTGGGGTCTGGCTGACAAAAATCCTTTTCATTACAGGCATTTCTCCTGGTGCCAGATCATAGCTGAGGCTGAAGAGTGCGGTTTTGACCTGGTAAAAAGCAGCGGAATTTATTTTAGTCCTTCAAATTTCAGGCTGGCGGTTATTTTTTCTGTTCTGGGGATTGACATCAAAAAACTGATTAACGATGTTCCAACGCTTCTGAATCTGTTCTTTTTTCTGGGGCGATTATTTCCCAAAAGAGCAAGATTATTGTTGTTTGTATTTAAGAAAAGAGATGGGTTCCCGATTGAAAAATATTATCAATAGTAGTTTTCATAACTAATTTGACTCTGCTTACGGTATCAAAAAATGAATATTCTAAAAAAAGCAATTCGGTATTCTTATACGGTAATGAAACTTAAAGCAAACAATGTTAAATTCCATTACAAAGTTTTAGGTAATAGCTTTTATATCCATAATGAAGGGAAAATGACTTTTGGAGAAAAAGTCTCATTGCACTCATATCCTAACGGCACGTCATACCGCACGTCACTTACTACATATTTTCCTGAAGCAGAGATAGCAATTGGCAATAACTGTAATATTAATGGCACAGTGATCCACTGTAATCAGCTGGTTAAAATAGGAAATAATTGCATGTTTGGTCCGGGCACAGTTATTTGCGATAACGACAGCCACCGGATCGCGATCGACCCTCTTGAGCGAAGGAAAAGGGCAGTAAGCAAGCCAATAATTCTGGAAGACAATGTATGGATCGGAATGAATTGCCTGATCCTCAAAGGAGTGACTATAGGAGAGAACTCAATTATTGCAGCAGGCTCAGTTGTTGTCAATAATGTACCTCCGAATTCCATTGCAGGAGGCAACCCCGCTAAAGTTCTTAAAAAGATTGAAAGCTAATACTATATTATAAATTACCCGAAGATTAAATGTGCGGAATATTTGGATTGATAACTGAGGATTTGAATATTGAGAGAGCAAGGTTGTCCCTCGATACTCTTTTACACAGGGGGCCAGACCAGTGGGGCGAATATAATGAAAACAGGGTTTACCTGGGTCACAGAAGGCTTTCGATTATAGATCTGAGCAAAAACGGCCGCCAACCAATGATCAGTGAGGATGGGGATGTTATAATAACAGTAAACGGTGAGATTTATAATTACCGGGAGATCAGGAATGAATTGAAACAAAATTATAATTTCAGGAGTGAATCGGATTCAGAGGTAATACTCCATGGCTACAGGCATTTTGGCATAGATGGATTGCTCGGGAGAATCGATGGCATGTTTGCCATCTGTATCTATGACAAAAAGCTGGGCAAAGTTTTCCTCGCACGGGATAGGGCAGGAATTAAGCCATTGTTTTACGGAATAATCAAAGGAGCTTATACATGGGCATCAGAACTTAAAGCAATTGAGAAGTATTTTCATCAGGATCTGGAGAAGGATAACTCAGCCATATATGATTATCTTACCTACCTGTACATTCCGCAAACAAAAACATATTATCACAACATTTATAAATTAAAGCCGGCTCATTATCTTGAAATTGATGTACTACAGCATACCTCAGATCTCAGAAAATACTGGAGTTTAAAATGTGACTCTGCAAATAATCTGAGCCTTCAGGAGGCTGGTGAACACCTGAGATTTCTTATCAGAAAATCGGTGAAGGAACAAATGATGTCGGATGTTCCCCTGGGGTATTTCTTAAGCGGGGGAATCGATTCCAGTATTGTGGTTTATGAAGCTTCAAAAGTCAATGAGACGAATAAAACGTATACTATAGAATTTGAGGACCCTATTCACAGTGAAGCTATTTATGCCGCTACTGTAGCAGGTTTATCCGGGACACAGCATAAATCCCTAAAGCTTTCTGAAGAAGATGCCGTTCAGTTATTGCCTGAAATGATTCGATGGTATGATGAACCTTTCGCAGATACCTCAGCCATACCCTCATACCTCGTTTCAAAATTTGCCCGCAAAGATGTTACAGTTGCTCTGACAGGCGATGGGGGTGATGAACTTTTTGGAGGTTACCTGTGGTATTCAAATTTCATAAAGTATTCAAAAAAATACTGGCATATACCTGTAAACCAGTTTCTCCTTAACATCAGGAACAGGTATCGTTACAAGATTCCGGGTAAGATCTCAAACAGGTTGTTGAATTATAACCTTCCTGAAAAAGAGCTTTATGTGAAGTTAATGGGAGGAATGCTCAGGGAGGAGAAAAACAGGTACCGGGCTATTCTGGGTATTGAAAAAGACTACGACGACTACTGGTGTTTCAACAGGCTTGCATCAAAAGAAAATATTTCAATCAAGGATCTGATGATACTCGATTTTGAAACCTATCTGCCGGATGATATCCTGACCAAGATGGACAGGGTAAGCATGGCAGTATCCCTCGAGGTCAGGGTTCCGCTTCTCTCAAGGGAGCTTATAGAATTTGTATTTTCATTACCTGAGGAAATACTGATTTATCAAGGTAATTTAAAAGGATTGGTAAAGTATGCATACACCGGCCTTCTTCCGTCAGAAATTCTACACCGAAAAAAAAGAGGATTCAATATTCCGGTTCATAAATGGGAACAGATATACGACAATACATATCTGAACATGTCGGAGATCCTGCTCAACAAAATTTATGATTTTAAATTGCCGGAGAAGACGTACCGATCATGATAAGAATTTCTGCCATTACTCCGGGAATTAATGTCCCTTCATCGCGATACAGGGTCAGACAATATATTCCTGTCCTGAATAAAGCAGGTATAACAGTCAGTGAGTTTCCTTCAAAAATAAATTATTCTTCAGGACTGCCAGGGTTTCTTGGAAGGGTTAAACAAAGTTATATCTTCCCGGTAAGCGCATCCTGGATTGGAGTTAAAACAATATCAAGGCTTAGTGATATTATAAAAAGTAACCAATATGATGCAGTATGGCTTAACCGTATAATTGTAAGTTCGGTTTTTTTGGAAAAGTTCATAAACAGACCTCTTGTTTATGATATTGATGATGCAATCTGGATAAACAATGAGCGTATTATCTCAAAAATAGGTAAAAGGGCAGAGATCATACTGGCAGGGAATACTTTTATTGCAGAATGGTTTTCAACGATTAATGCGAATGTTCGTATTATACCTACGGCTATTAATACTGAATGGTTTAAGCCTTCAGATTCAACATCTGATGGTTTGTTTAAAATTGTATGGACGGGCTCATCCCAGACTATTCACTATCTGATGTCAATTGAAAAGGCGTTGGCATCATTTTTAAATGAAAGAAGAAACAGCCTCCTCATAGTCATTTCTGATAGTTACCCCCTGTTTAAAAGTATAAAGCCGGAAAGGATCCGGTTCATAAAATGGACCCCGATAGATGAGCTTAGCGCTATCCGGGGAGCCCAGGTTGGCATAATGCCACTTGATAATTCACCATGGGAGAGAGGTAAGTGCAGCTTTAAGATGCTTCAGTACATGGCATGCGGACTGCCGGTGCTGGTTTCACCTGTAGGGATGAATACGGAAGTGCTGTCAAAAGATGATGTTGGACTCGCAGCTTTCAAAGATGATGATTGGAGCTCAGGATTGGAATTCTTTTATAAAAATCCGGATAAAAATAAAATATTGGGTATTAATGGCAGACTTGTCATAGAAAAATATTACTGCCTAGATATTGTAGTCAAATTACTGGTTGATATCTTTTTAAATCTGTAAAATTCTTGTATCCTGTTTTAGTAACTATATTATTTCTGTTTCTGAGTTATTCGAAAATCAGAAAAGCACGTTCGGCAAGTTCATTGATTACCGGAGTAATTCTGCTGGTATTCTTTGTAGGTATAATTGAGCAATTTAATATAAAGCTGTTCTATGTCAATATTCTTATAGAGGGACTGATATTAATTCTGCTGATCCGAACCCTGCTTGCCGTTTCGGCCAGAAGGAGGGAGTTTAAACTCCCCGGGTTCAGGATATTTTTTATTTTCTCAGTTGTTGTGATCATTTCCGCTTTGGTTAACGGGAGCAATATGTATCAATCCTATCTGTATTACAGGTTTTTCCTTACCCCGTACTTGTTTATGTTAATAATGGTTAACATTGAATTATCAGAATATGGAATAAGAAAGATCATTGAATTTTTCCAGTTTCTGTTTATTTTTCAGCTTATTGCGACAGTGGTAAAACTTCTGGTTCTTGGCACTCCGGAGCATCCTGTTGGCACCATAATAGTTGCAGGAGGAGGAGTGGCAACATTTATTCCATTAATTGCCGCAGGTTTTTTATTGAGCCGATATTATATATTTGAGAGGAAAAAGTTATATCTGATACTGATCTTTGCTTTTACGTTAGTTGCTTATGCAAGCCAGAAAAGGGGAACATTTGTATTTCTTCCGGTGGTCTTTGTTTTTTTCATTGTTATGCTTGGTGAAGTTGATATCAGGTCACGTGCATTTCATAAAAAGGTCATATATCTTGTTTCGACTTTTATAATATCAATAATTATTCTAATTGTAGGGGCAAAAAAAATACCAATGATGAATCCCGAGGGCTCAAAAAACGGCAGCTTTGATATGGGCTTTCTGATTGAGTCATCGGTGGAGTACAATACCTTGCAGGGTGATTATTCTTATGGACGATTTGCCAGTTTTGTCCAGGTAAATAAGATCCTGGAGAATTCCCAGTTTGTGACGAAACTGTTCGGCTTCGGCCCAGAAACACTAAAAGGCGTTTCAAGGGGAGATGGGCGATTTGAGAGATTTGGCGTCGGGGGTACTTACCCCGGGATCTCTTATCAGGTTGTTCAGATAGGTTATGTTGGAGCAGTCCTTTGGCTTTTGTTAATGTTATATTATGGATTTATGATTTTCAGGACATTGAAAAAAGAAAGGGTCCGGTATTGGAAAAGCATTGGAATGGGGAGCCTGGTACTGGTTTTCCTGTTCGTAGTGGACTATCTGACATATTCAACCACATTCGTAGTTGTATATGCTTTTTCATTTACCATTGCTGGCTCTTTTGGCCTGATAATGAGACGTTATTACCAGATGAATTCTCAAAATAGACTTCTTAATAGTCCAACAATCAGTAATTAAATTTGGACACAATTATTCTTGTATCTCCTGACCAGTATGGTTATTTTACCATTTATTATAACTATGCAAAATATCTTGGTAAGGAATCCGATGTAACATATATCTGTTTTGATCAGGGAGAAACAAAATTTGAACCATCAGAAAATGTGAGAGTCGTATATGTTCCTTTAAGCGATAAAAAAACGTTTAATATACTCAGGTATTATCGCGAGATTATCAGGACTTATTATTCCAGATTGCCTGCTAAATTAATCCTTAAATACTATTTTTTTTCCTCCTTTCTAAACCTTTTTATTCCCCGCAAATCCTTAATTCTGGATATCAGGACCGGTTACATATCAAAAACAAAGATCAAAACATTTATTTATAATCTGATTATCAGGTCGGAAGCTCTTGCTTTTAAACGGGTAATTGTTCTTTCGGAAAGCTTAAGGAAAAGACTTAAGCTGAGGATTTATAAAACGACTATTATACCATTGGGAGCTAACCCGGATACCTTTTCAGCAAAAGAGTTTGTTAAACTCAAATTGCTTTATGTTGGCACACTTACTTCAAGAAACATTTACCAAACCGTTGAAGGTTTATTTAAGTATATTAAGCAAAACAATAATAATTTGGATGTAACTTATCATATTGTCGGAGGAGGCAAGCCTGCCGAAGTAAATAAACTGAAAAACACGATATCTCATTTTAATCTGCAGGACATTGTACATTATGAAGGCCAGATTTATGGTGACAATCTCAGGATGTTTTTTAAGAACTGCAATATAGGGGTCTCTTATATTCCTATGATAGAGGATTATGATTGTCAGCCTGCAACAAAGACAATTGAATATCTGATGGCGGGGATGCCTGTACTTGCAACAGAAACTTCTGAGAATAAAAAAATCATTTCGGAATATAATGGGGTTCTGATAAAAGATGATCCTCAAAGTTTTGCAGATGGTTTAAAAAAAATAGTATCAGTAATGCTTAAGTACGATGGTAAAATGATTTCTTCTTCAGTAAATGATTACTCTTTTGAGTGTATTATTGACAATAGATTAAAACCCCTCCTTTATTCAGAATGAAGATCTTAATTATTTGCAGCGGGAACGTAGAGAATTTCAGTCTTGAGATACATCATGCGTTTGTATATGACCAGATAAACGCTGTACGGAAAAAGTATCCAGATGTGATATTTGATTATTTCTATATTAAAGGAAAAGGAATTCTCGGATATCTAAAAAACCTCGATATATTAAAACAAAAGCTCCGCGATGATAAATTTGACTTGATCCATGCCCATTATGCCCTGAGCTCCCTTCTGGCAAATATGCAGGTAAAAGTCCCGGTGGTTACAACTTTTCATGGATCGGATATAAACTTCTGGTATTTAAACATTCTTTCTTCAATAGTAAATGTTCGTTCTTCCCAATCAATCTTTGTGAGTGAAAAACTAAAGAAAAAAATTCTTATCAGCAGGAATCAAGATAAAATGCATATCATACCCTGTGGGATCGATTTAAATATTTTTTACCCGATTGATAAACAGACAGCACGAGATTATTTTAAACTTTCAGCTGATAGGAGATATGTTCTTTTTTCTTCTTCATTTTCATCAAAAGTAAAAAACTATCCCCTTGCGCACAAAGCAATTGACCTCCTGAAAGATGACTCGGTTGAACTTTTTGAATTGAAAAATTACAATCGCAACGAAGTCAATTTATTGCTTAATGCCGCTGATGTAGCTCTTATGACCTCATTCTCCGAAGGTTCTCCTCAGTTTATTAAGGAAGCAATGGCAGTAAATTGCCCTGTTGTTTCCACTGACGTAGGGGATGTAAGAGAAATGCTTAAGGATACTGCAGGATGTTATATAACTGCTTATAAACCTACTGAAGTTTCAGAAAAGATTTCCAAAGCTCTGGCATTTGGTTTTAAAACATCCGGGCGAACGAATATTCTTCATTTTGATAACGAGAGAATATCTACCGAGGTTTACAGGGTCTATTTGAAAGCTCTTAGCCGTGAGGATATCCTCGTACCTAATAAACGTTGTAAGCTGGGTATCTGGGATAACAGCATTCCTGGTATACATTTTGATGAAAATGGTATTTCAAACTATGCAAGGATACAACAACATCTTATGAAAGATTATCCGCTGGGTGAAGAAGGGAGGAAAGAGTGGACTAAGCTCTCTGAAATGGTTAAGAAAAAAGGAAAAGGAAGACAATATGATTGTATTGTCGGAGTTAGCGGAGGCACCGATAGTTCTTATTTACTTCATGTTGCCAGAGAGTATGGATTGAGACCCCTTGCTGTGAATCTGGATAATGGCTGGAGTTCCGATATAGCTGTGAAAAACATTAAAAAACTGACCTCCGCACTTAATGTTGATCTTGAAACATATGTTATTGATTATGAAGAAATAAAAGATATATTAAGAGCTTTTTTGCGTTCGGGATTACCCTGGATAGATGTACCTTCAGATATGGCTATCCAAGCTATACTTTATAAGATTGCACAACGTGAAAAAGTCAAATATATTCTTGTCGGGAATGATTTCAGATCAGAGGGGAAACAGCCAACGGAATGGACCTATGGTGATCTGAAATTGCTGAGACATATTCATAATAAATTTGGGGTTGTCAGATTGAATACTTACCCGGTGTTATCCTATTTAAGTTTAGTTTACCTGGGATATTTGCGTGGGATTAAGCTTCTCTCCCCCTACAACTATCTCGCTTACGATAAAGAATCCGCCAGGGAATTTCTCATTAAGGAATATAAGTGGGAGTATTATGGAGAGCACCATCATGAAAACCTGTTTACCAAATGGGTGATAGGCTATTGGATGTACGAAAAATTTGGTATCGATAAACGAATAATCACTTATTCTTCGCAGATACTAAATAGTAAAATGAGTCGTGAAGTTGCAATGGATATTATTTCTCATCCTCCGTATAACAAGAATACCATAGAACAGGAAACTGAGTTTGTATTAAAAAAGCTTGATATGACGAGGGAGGAATATGACACTATATGGGCAGCTCCCAACAAGTCATTAAAAGATTATCCATCCTATTACCCCTTTATTTATAGATTTGCAAGAACTCTTGCGCCATTATTAAAACACATAGTAGTGGCTAAGCCAAAGATATTTTATGAAATGGAGGGTCGTAGTTGAGGGGAAAGAGACCTGATTATGCCTGAAAAAAAAATTTGTATACGCTGTATTCTGGATAATTCAATTCAGGATATCTGGTTTGATGAGAAAGGAGAATGCAAGTATTGTTATATAAATGATGAGCTGGAGAAGTCTCATCAGCCCGGTATAAAACTTGACATTGAGCTGCAAAAAAAGATTAATCAGATAAAGAGCAACGGGAAGGGCAAAAAATATGATAGTATTGCAGGTGTCAGTGGAGGACGCGACAGTACCTATACATTATTGGCTGCAGTCAGATTAGGGCTGAGACCTTTGGCCGTTCATTTCGACAATGGATGGAACTCTGACATTTCAGTTCAGAATATCAAAAAAGCCTGTGAAAAACTTAAGGTGGATTTAGTTACTGTTGTTGCTGACTGGGAAGAATTTAAGGATTTACAGATATCCTTTCTGAAAGCTTCAACACCCGACGCTGATGTGCCGACTGATTATGCAATTTATTCTGTTTTATATGATATAGCAAACAAAGAGGGCGTTCGTTATATCTTAAACGGACATTCTTTCCGTACAGAAGGTACTTCACCTATAAGCTGGACATATATGGACCCGCTTTATGTCCGTTCAGTTCATAAACAATTCGGTAAAATTAAGAAGTTCAAAAGCTTTCCTCACATGACACTGGCTAAATTACAGTATTACATCTGGATTAAACAGATCAGGGAAATAAGACTTATGGAATTTATCGACTACCGGAAAAATGAGGTTGATGAAATTCTGACCAAAGAATTAGACTGGCAGTATTATGGAGGGCATCACCATGAAAACCTGTACACCCGGTTTTTTCAATCATATTACCTCCCCAGAAAGTTTGATATTGATAAGAGAAAAACCGAATTAAGCGCACTGGTAAGGTCAGGTCAGATATCACGCGTAGAAGCCCTGAAAGAAATATCACATTCGGATTATCAGTACGATGAAAAAACAGTGGAGTATACTATTTCTAAATTAGGGCTGACACCGGCAGAATTTGATAAAATAATGAATTTACCCGTGAAATCGCACAATGATTACAGGACTTATCTGCCTCTGATCCGTCTCCTGCGATACCCCATCAGGATAGCAGCCAGGCTGAAAATAGTGCCATATATTTTGTATTTGAAATATGCCAGCTAAATGATAAAGAAGCCTGTAATTGTCATAATCGATTACGGAATGGGGAATATCCGCTCAATAATGAATAAAATACATCGGGCGGGACACGAAGCTATTGTATCTTATGAACAGGAAATAATAATGAGTGCTGACAAAATAATTCTTCCGGGAGTAGGCCACTTTTTAAATGGGATGAAAAGACTCGGCGAGAGAAACATTATTGATATTCTGAATGAAAAAGTCCTTATAAAAAAAACACCTATTCTGGGAATTTGTCTTGGCATGCAATTGCTTACAGGTTTTTCTGAAGAAGGTAATACCGAAGGACTCGGATGGCTTGATGCTGAAACTATAAGATTTAAACTCGCCGATATCAGACATAAAGTCCCGCATATGGGCTGGAATTCAATTGAACAGAAAAAAGAAAGCCCTCTCCTGAAAGGTATCCCCGATAGCCGGTATTATTATTTTGTTCATAGCTATCATGTTAAATGTAATGTCATTGACGACATTCTTACAACCAGTCATTATGGCTATGAATTTGTATCCTCTGTTCAGAAAGAGAATATATTCGGCACCCAGTTTCATCCGGAGAAGAGTCATGAATATGGAGAACAGATCATCAGGAATTTTTTAAATATGTGATTTGTAAGTAGTGATTTGTGATTAGTGATTTGTAATTTGTAGCTGACTGTCAGAAAATATAAATTAATTTTTCTACTAAGAGAAATACGGGTTTATATCCATTAATCTATCACTACTCACTAATCCGCAAAATAAGAAGACACATAAAGATTTAGATGTTTGGAATTTTGGAATTGAATTTGTTACTGAATTATATAAGGACACCGCTCAATTTCCCAAAGACGAAATCTATGATCTCACTTCACAAATGAGAAGAGCAGCGGTTTCAATTCCTTCGAATATAGCAGAAGGTGCTGCACGGAATCATAAAACTGAATTTCGCCAGTTTCTTTATATTGCTTTGTCAAGTGCTGCTGAACTTGAAACCCAACTTATAATTTCAGAGAGACTTTCTTACATTACAAAACTTCAAAAAGAAAGACTTATTGAAAAATTAAATACTATTTCCAAAATGCTCCAGGGCCTAATCAAATCAATAAATCGCTAAATCCCTAATTACCAATCCCTAATTACCAATCCCTAATCACCAATCACCAATCACTAATAATGTTTCGACCCCGGGTTATTCCAGTACTTCTGCTTAAGAATCTAGGTCTTGTAAAATCTAATAAATTCAAGGATTTCCGTTATATAGGAGATCCTATAAATGCTGTTAAATTATTTAATGACCTGGGTGCGGATGAGCTTGCCTTCCTGGATATTCTTGCCAGCAATGATAAACATTCAATTTCACTTGATTTTGTAAGGCGGGTTGGTGATGAGGCCAATATGCCTTTCAGCGTAGGGGGAGGGATTAGAAGCATCAGCGAAATCCGACAGGTTTTAAATGCAGGTGCTGAAAAGGTAATAGTGAATACTATTGCTTCGGAAAATCCGTGTTTTATTAAAGAAGCTTCTGAAGAATTCGGATCTTCAACAATCGTTGTCTCAATTGATGTGAAGAAGTCTTTATTTGGGAAAGAACTTGTTTTTAATTATTCAGGAAGGAAAGCTACGAAATATGATCCTGTTAGTTTCGCCCAATTAATGGAAGTTCAGGGAGCAGGTGAGATCATTGTCAATTCTATTGACCATGATGGAATGATGAACGGATATGATATTTCATTAATCAAAAGAATTTCTGAGGCTGTCAGAATTCCCGTCGTGGCCTTAGGTGGCGCCGGTAATAACAGTGATCTGAGGGAAGCTGTGCAAGAAGGCTATGCTTCAGCTGTGGCCGCAGGAAGTCTTTTTGTTTATCATGGTGCCCGCAGAGCAGTTTTGATTAATTATCCGACAGAGGAAGAACTGATTAAATTATTTCATGAAGATTCTGATTGATATAGGTCATCCGGCTCACGTTCATTATTTCAGAAATTTCATTGGCTTAATGACCGGAAAAGGTCATCAGATTCAAGTTACTTCCCGTGATAAGGAGGTTACATTCGATCTCCTTCGAAAATATAATATACCATTTACAAGCAGGGGTAAAGGAGGGAAGGGCCTTTTTGGGAAAATATTTTACATGATATACGCAGATCTTAAACTGATTCGGGTTGGATTGAACTTCAAACCAGACATCTTGTTGAGCTTTGCTTCAACTTATGCTGCACATGCATCTTTTGTTTTGAGGAAACCACATATTGCATTTGATGATACAGAACATTCCAAATATGAGATATTTCTGTATCGTCCTTTTACAAAAGTATTTCTTAATCCTCAAAGCTTTAAAAAGGATTTTGGAAAAAAGCAGATACGTTTTAAGGGATTTATGGAATTATGTTATCTCCATCCCAAATATTTTAGTCCTGACAATAATGTTCTCATCCAGCTTAAACTGGGTGAATCTGAACCATTTGTTTTGCTTCGCTTTGTTTCATGGACAGCAAATCATGATGTTGGGGAAGCAGGATTTTCATCTGAAACTAAGCTTAAGCTGGTAAAAGAACTTTCAGGACACATTAAGGTTTTTATTTCCTCGGAAAACAAGCTTCCCAAAGAACTGGAAAAATTCAGACTTCCTGTTTCACCTGAGAAGCTTCATGATGTTCTTTATTATTCTGCACTTTACATCGGGGAGGGCGCTACTACAGCTTCGGAATGTGCAATGCTTGGAACATCTGCGATTTACGTTAATTCACTATCTGCAGGAACACTTGAAGAACAGGAAAGACTGGGATTATTATTTGGTTTCAGAAATTCAAAGGGGGTCCTTGAAAAGGCACTTGAAATACTTAATACTCCGGACTTTAAAGCCAGGAACAGGATCCGGCGTAACAATATGCTTGAACATACAATTGATGTAACGGAATTTATGGTCTGGTTTATTGAAAACTACCCGGGAAGTGTGAAGACTATGAAGGAGAACCCGGATTATCAAGATAGATTTAAATAAGGTTGTAGGCAGAGGGCGGAAGGCAGAAGGTATTTGAGTAAGAAGTAGGTAGTAGGAAGTAAGAAGTAAGTAGTTATTGCATTCTTCCAGGTTTACTCTTATACTTTGTTAATTTCAATTGAATTACGTAAATTGCGTTACGTTAACTACGTAATATGGAAAACAGCATTAGTGAGTAGTGAGAAACAGGCAGAAGGCTGAGGGCAGAAGACAGAAGTAGGAAGAAGAACGCAGAAGGGAAATCATTGTTTCCCTTTTTTGTTTCTTACAGATAAATTTAATGTCAAAAACGAAGAAAAATATATAATCCGGGAAATACTATATTTGTATTTATATAATTTATGAATGTTTTTAGAGAAGTATATCAACGACATCAGAAATCTTTGTCAGAAAAACAAAGTTAAAAATCTTTATGTTTTCGGTTCTGTCCTCACTGATAGTTTTACCGATAAAAGCGATATTGATTTAATTGTTGATATTGATTCAAACGACCCTTTGGATTATGCGGACAACTATTTCAATCTGAAATTTGCTCTGGAGGAGTTGTTAAGCCGGCAAATTGATCTACTGGAGAATAAAGCTATTAAAAATCCTTATCTCCGCGAAAACATTGACAATTCCAAAACACTTCTTTATGCATCCTGAAATTAAGGTCTGG
>OCZT010003078.1_pt1 | contig 17148 bp, 15 predicted proteins | sample 1539031 | NCBI WGS metagenome assembly OCZT01 (sample SAMEA3539308, study PRJEB22396) | soil metagenome | biome: tundra; feature: field; material: soil | place: USA | collected 2010-05 | depth 0.15 m | reverse complement strand
CTCGCCGGCATTCGTGGTTTCCCAGGTCTCAAGAGCGAGACCTGGGGCACCCGGCTCACGCTCAGTTGATGTAAGGAGAGGAAATACAACCGCAGGTCCTTCGACTCGCTGCGCTCGCTCAGGATGACAGGCTTATTTGGGTTCAATAGCTAGCGGGCTGACCGGGGGCAGGCGGCGGTGCTTCCTCCACCGGCTCGACGCGAATTTTGGCGATGCGGCGGGCTTCCATTTCTACGACCGTGAGGCGGCGGCCATCGTGGGTTACGGATTCGCCCTCTTTGGGGATGTGGCCGAGGCGCATGAGGAGGAAGCCGGCCAGGGTTTCCACGCCGCCGTCGCGGGGCAAATCCCACTGCATTTGGGTTTCGAGGTCGCGGAGGTTGACGCCGCCGTCCATCAGCAGGGCGCCGCTGGCGGGGGTGAGGACGGGGCCCGCGGGCGAGTCGAACTCGTCTTCCAGTTCTCCGGTAAGCTGCTCGACGGCGTCCTCGGCGGTGACCAGGCCAACCGTGGAGCCGTACTCGTCGACGACGATGGCGAACTGGCGGCGGCGCTGCTGGAAGTCGCGGATGAGGTCGAGGACGGACTTGGTCTCGGGGACGACCAGCACGTCGCGCATGACCTGGGAGAGCTTGAGTTCGACGAAGGGAGCGGCTGGGCGAGGGTTCGTGGTTTCCCAGGTCCCAGAAACGGGACCCTTCGGCAAGCTCAGGGCAGGCTCTGGGGCACCCATCTTCAATTCGACTAAGGGGGCGCCCCGGCGGAAGAACATCAGGCGGGAGAGGTCTTTGGAGTAGACGACGCCGACGATGTGCTCGGGGCCGCGGGTTTCGTCGTAGACGGGGACGCGGGAGTGCATGCGGTCGATGACCTGGGCGCTGGCTGCCTCGATGGGCAGGTTCGAGGGCAGGGAGAATATCATCTGGCGGGGGGTCATGATCTCGCGGACGGGCACATCGTCGAGTTCGAGAGTGCGATGGATGAGCGTCTCCTGGAAGCGGGGCAGCACGCCCATGCGGCGGGCGGCGGTGGCGATGAGCTTGAGCTCCTCGGGCGAGTGGACCTGGGCGCGCTCGGTCATGGGGATATCGAAACCGCGCAGGATGACGGCTGCCGAGCCCTTGAGGAGGCGCACGGCAGGACGGGCCAGGGCCATGAAGATGAGCATGGGCGGGGCCACGGCCACGGCGAGGGCCTCGGCACGGCGCAGGGCCAGCGACTTGGGCACCAGTTCGCCGACCACCACGTGGAAATAGGTGATGAAGGCAAAACCAAGGGTGACGGCAACCACATGGGCGTAAATCTGGGCGTGCGGCAGAGCGCCCATCCAGCCCATGAGGACGGCGGCGGCGAGGGGTTCGCCGAGCCAGCCCAGGGCCAGGGAGCAGAGGGTGACGCCGAGCTGGACTGCGGGGAGAAAGTCGTCCAGGTCTCGCTGCAAGCGGCGGACGGCGCGGGCGCCGGGGACGCCGGCGGCCAGCATCTGCTCGATGCGGGTGTCGCGGATGGAGACCAGGGCGAACTCGGCGGCCACAAAAAAAGCGTTGGCCAGGATGAGCATGGCCACAGCGACGAACTTGAGCAGCGAAAGACCGTGCATCTCGCCTGTGAGGATAGCATCTTGGGAAGGCAGCTTCTAGCCTTTAGCTGTTGGTTCCCGGCCCTCATCACTCTGCCGTTTGAGTTCAGATGGAAGCAGGTAGGCGCTTCCCACCTTCCGGGAACGAGACCTGGGCCGTCCGGCACTCTTTGCAAATGCCCATTCTCAGCTCTTTGCCTGGAAAAATCTTGTCCTGAGCAGAGCCGCGGCATCCTTCGAGTCGATCCACCGCTCCGGCTGCTGTTGGGAAAAGTGGTATACGTTGCGGGAATGCGGACCGGTGACGAGATAGGATCCCGAGCCCTTGAAGACGACCGGCGTAAGGGTCTGGTTGTGCCCTGTCGGCGCTGGATTGGATGGAACGTAGATTGTCCGCGGTTGCCGGATTTCTTCGCGCTTCTTGCCGCAGCAGCTCATCTCTCATTCCTCCGGGGGTGGGATTTGTTGCATCGCGATTGGATGGTCGCCGGGTCTTTCCAGCAGGCAGGCCGCTCCTGAAAGAGCCAGCCAGAGCAGCGGCCATTCGCTCCATTTATTCATGAGCAGGCAGGCGACCGGAGCCGCGACCCACAGGCTCAGGCAATAGAAGCAGTCCATCAGTTTTCCGAAGAAGCTGTTGCCGAAAGCCTGGCGCAGTTTCGCGATAAGGTCTCCCGGCCCGTCTTCCATGGCCAGCAGATGGGTGAGGCGCCAGGTTGCCAGCACGGCCAGGGTAAGACGGAACCACCGATCCAGGTCCATCGACAGACTCCTCGGGGATAAGTCGGAGCGGCCCATGGCAGGTTTTCCATGGACCGCTCCGATCTGAATGGGTTAGGGGAGATCAGGCGTTGACGACCGCGATTGCAAAGGACGGGTCAGTCCAGTTGTAGATCGGGCTGTAATTCCAATCGTCCAACGGTCCCAGATCGCTGCCCGCGGGGTTGAATGCGCGGCTGATGGCCCAGACGTCGAAGCTGTAAACCCCTTGCGACTGCGAGTGGGAGATGATGTAGGTGGCGACATTGGAGAAGGTATTGTCGCCGGCATCCTCGTACCAATGCTGCTCGGTGGCCAACTGAGCGGCAGCCTCTGCCGGAGTTACAGGAGTGGGGTAAGGCGTGGCTCCGCCGTCACAGCCGCCGACACGCAACTGGGCCGACCGGAGGTGATTGGCGACGACCGAGTAGGTGACCTGGATATAGACGTCCTTGGGGTCAACTCCACGATCGATCACAACACAGTCAGTTGTAAGCACGGTCTGAGCACCGGAAAAGTCCGGGCTGAAGCTCCAGATGGCGCTGAAGGTGACCTTGGGGGCTGAGTTATCGATGACGAACCCGATCGCGGCCGAGGTAGCCAACAAGTTCTTGCTGCCGTCGGCAACTTCCAACTGGATGGTGTAGAGGCCGTCGGCGAAGGAGGTTGTGCCCCATTCGAGAACCATGGAGTTTGGGAACCATCCGTCGGAAGGGGCGATGACCGGGTACCAGCCACTGGCGTCGGCGACGGGCCACTGTTCTTCGAGGGTTGTTCCGACCACGCGATAGAGCGGCCAGGAGAGGCCGGTGAATGGCGTGAGGGCCGAAGCAGTGGTGGTTCCCGGAGCCGTGTAGGTGAAGCGCAGGCGGTAGTAGGCGGCGTTATCCACCTGCGTGCATCCGTAGAGTTGGAGGGTGTCGGTGTAGGGGGCGGTGGACGGTGGTACGCCAGCTTCGCCCAGGGTACCGCCAGGATGGGGCGGGTTGGGGCGGGTGGCAAAGCCGGTGGTTGCATTGATGTACGGCGCAGTCGGCAACGACGGATTGACCAACGGCATCAGGCCGACAAACTCGAGCGAAGGCACATCGCCGCAGGGCACGTTCGGGGTATTGCAGTTGGTAACGGAGGTGGCGATGGGCGAGGCGAGCAGGGTCACATTGGAGACGTTGCCGGACCATGGCACGTCGAAGAGGCCTCCGGAGTAGATGACCTCCTGAGTGCCGGTTCCGTTCACATCCTGGGTGACGCGGAAGGAGATATCCGGCACCTCGAAGATGGGCACCCACTCCGGCACGAGGATGTTGTAGCAGCGCAGGAAGGGCCCGTAGTAGTGGGCCAGGTTGAGGCCCTCGATCTGTTTCACGTCCAGGCCGAGGTTGTTGGCCAACGTGCTCCTGACGGCGGCGTGATGTTCCTTAGGGTTGCTGCTGCCGAGGTGCTTTCTGAACTCCTTGGGCAATGCCGGAGCCAGAGCGGTGGGGAAGGCCGGACGAGCCAGAAGGGCTTGTTGGCCTGGATTGGCGCTGCCAAAAGCATTGCCGGCCCCGGTGGCGGCCAGTTGGCGGACGACCTGTGTGCCGAGTAGCTGCTCGGCCTTCTGGTAGAGAGCCGAACCGGGTTTCAGCGTAACGCTGGCCTGTGCTTCGGGACCGGGGTCGGGACCGACCGGATGGCCCTGCAGATACGCGATCACGCTGGCGACGGTGGGCTTGTTGAAGAGCTCCAGATAGCAGATACGCTCGATGCGGAAGCGCAGAATCCACTCGATGATGAAGCGCGGCACCCAGATGCAGAAGTTGCCGCAGGCATCGGTCGTGGTCTCGCCAACCACCTCGGTATGGCAGTGGAAGGGGAAGAACCAGACCCAGGGAAGGCTGATGGGAAAGTAGCCGAAGAGGGAACAGACCGTTTCCTCTGCATAGACCGTTGCGAAGGGAACGGGATACTGGTTGCCGGTGGCCGGATCGTGCTTGACGACCTGACCGCAGACGCGGGTGAACAACAGCAGGTTGGGGTCAATCTGCCAGCGGAATTCGGCGGCTATCTCGGCTACGGAGCGGCCATGGAGTTTCGATGCGTCGATTCCGGTGAGGGAGGCCAGCGCGGTTGCTTGTGACTTGGTGAGGGGCGCCTTATCGGGCGCCAGTGGTGTGCGAGAGTGTGCTTGCGGGCTCATAGAGAGTTCTCCTTCAGGATTGGTTACCGGGTGGATGAATCTCGACTTGAGAGGGGAAAAACCGCCGATGCAGCGTCCCAAACGGGGCGGTTGGCATCGCGCGGCAAGTGTAGCAGACCCAAAAAACGATTGCATATAATTTTTTGACTGATTTGGGGTGGTTGCGCGGGCATTCTGAGCACTTCAAGAAAAAGCCGCCCTGCTGGCGATTGGAACCAAGCCGCCGCGCGGTGCGTATGGAGTGGCAGCGGTTGACGGCGGGCGGGCTGCCGCCGTCTGATTCATCAGGTCTACTTCATCGATTTATCCGCGCAACGGGGAGCTGCGGCTATCATTGCGCCTTGGGGGTTCCGGTGGCTGCATCGCGAAAGAGCAAACGATTCTGGATCTGGCTGGGCGCCGGCATCGCCCTGGTGGCGGTGCTGCTGGGCATCGGGGTGGCGCGGCTGGCGCGGGGCTCGGCGATCGACCCCAACAAGCTGGCCAAGGTGGCCCGCGGCGACGTGGCGCGGTCGGTGGTGGCCACGGGAAAGATTCAGCCGATCACCAAGGTCGAGGTGAAGTCGAAGGCTTCCGGCATTGTGGAAAAGCTTTACGTGGACATCAACAACCAGGTTCACAAGGGCCAGCAACTGGCGCAGTTGGACCAGCAGGAGATCGTGGCGCAGGTGGAGGCGCAACGGGCGCAACTGGCCGGCTCCGAGGCCAACGTGTCTACCTACCAGGCCAATATCGAGCAGGACAAGGTGAACGCCGCGGCTCCGGACCTGCCCATGTACAAGGCCACGCTGGACCGCAACCTGGAGATGCAAAAGGAAGGCATCGTGAGCCGGCAGGCGCTGGACGACGCCAACAAGGACTACCTGGCGGCACTGACCAGGCGGGACAGCTCGAAAGCTCAAATCGGCGTGGACACGGCCCGGCTGAAGCAGGCGCGGGCGCAGGTGATGCAGAGCCAGGCCAGCCTGAAACAGCTCGAGGAGCAGTTGAGCTATACGACGATTGTGGCGCCGATGGACGGGGTGATTCTGTCGCGGGACGTGGAGATCGGCGACGCGGTCAGCTCGATTCTGGTGCTGGGCTCGACGGCCACGCTGGTGATGACCGAGGGCGACATCAACGAGGTTTATGTGCAGGGCAAGGTGGACGAGGCCGACATTGCGCACGTCTACATGGCCCAGCCGGCGCGCATCAAGGTGGAGAGCTTCCGCGACCGCGTGTTCCAGGGCAAGGTGACCAAGATCGCGCCGCTGGGGGTGGAGAAGGACAACGTGACGACCTTCGAGGTGCGGGTCTCTATCGACAATCCGGGCGGCGAGCTGAAGGCCAACATGACGGCCAACGCCGAGATCCTGCTGGATGAGCACAAGGGAGTGCTGACGGTGCCCGAGAATGCCGTGATGTACGACAACCAGAAGAAGGCCACGGTGGAGATTCCGGACAAGAAGCAGAAGGAAGGCAAGCGCAAGGTTGCGGTGACGGTGGGGTTGTCGAACGGCTCGGTCACCGAGGTTCTGAGCGGACTGAAGGAAGGCGACCAGGTGGTGTTGCAGCAGTGATGAAAGCAGCTGACAGTTGACAGTTTTCAGTTGTCAGCGGGCAGGGACCGCATTGAACTGTCCGTTCGCGCAAACGGGTGTTCGGAATCGGACACGGGGAGTGCGGCCGGAAGGCGGGCTGGGCCGCTTGGCCGACTGAATTCATTGGGGTTCAAGCAGGTTTGGCTTTGGCAATCGGGATGCATCCTGGAGCGGTGGCGGCATCGGTTTGGAGCGAAGGCAACGGATCGCCGACAACTGAATTCTGAAAACTGATGGCTGACAACTGTTAGCTGTTGGCTGTCAGCTACGAAAGGCACACGATGAAGCATCTTCTAGTAGCAGCGGCGGCACTGGCGCTGGCGGCGGTTCCGGCGCTGGCATCGGAGGCTACCTTCGAGAAAACACTTTCGGTCAGCGGGCGCGTGGAGCTTTCGGTCTCGACCGGTTCGGGCAACATTCACATCACCCACGGCGGGGGCAACCAGGTACACATCTTCGGCCGGGTCAAGTCCAACTGGGGCGGGAGCGAGGAGCGGGTGCGGGAGATCGCGGCCCATCCGCCCATCGAGCAGACGGGCAATATCATCCGCATCGGCGGCCATCACGAGAACCTGCACAACATCAGCATCGACTATGACATTCAAGCGCCGGAGAATGCGTTTCTCGAGGCCGGGTCGGGGTCCGGCGACATCACCGTGGACGGCGTGGGCGAGAACGCGAAGATCTCGACCGGCTCGGGCAACATTCACGCCACCGGCCTGCACGGAGGGTTCAAGGTGGACACCGGCTCGGGCGACATCTACGCCGAGCAGACCGGCGAGGGCGACGTGAAGGCGCAGACCGGCTCAGGCAACGTGGAGCTGCGCAATCTGCACGGCGGCCTGCGCGCCGGGACGGGTTCGGGCAACATCAAGGTGGGCGGAACGCCGTCCGCCCCCTGGCACCTTGAGACCGGCTCGGGCAACGTCGAGTTCTGGGCCGGCAGCGCCGCGCTCACGCTGGACGCCTCGACCGGCTCGGGCAGCATTCATACCGACCGGGAGATGTTGACGCAAGGCTCGTCGGACAAGCATCACGTTACCGGCAAGCTGAACGGCGGCGGCCCCACGGTGCGTGTCGAGACTGGGTCGGGCGACATCCGGGTGCACTGACAGCCGACAGCTGACAGTTGTCGGCTGTCGGCTGTTTGCTGTCTGCTGTTGGGTGTCCCATTACACTGGAATCATGGTTCGCGTCATACGCCCTCTTCCGGCCGATTCATTGAAACTGCTGGTCTTCGATCTGGACGGCACGCTGATCGACTCCGCGCAGGATTTGTGCAACAGCGTGAACGCCACGCTGGGCCGGTTTGGGCGCGAGCGGTTGCCCGACCCGGTGGTCGCCAGTTACATCGGCGACGGCGCCATCATGTTGGTGCGGCGGGCGCTGTTTGGCGTGGATGCGGCTGAGGTGGACGAGGATTTCCTGGCCCGGGCGTACGCGTTCTTCCTCGACTACTATCGCCAGCACAAGCTGGACTTCACCTACGCCTACGAGGGGGTTCTTGAGGCGCTGGCGGCGCTCAAGGAGTTGCGCGACCTGCCCGCCGGGCCGGCGCGGGCGATGGCCGTGCTGACCAACAAGCCGGTTCGCCCGGCGCGGGACATCTGCGCGGCGCTCGGCCTCGCGCCCTACTTCCTGAGCATCTACGGCGGCAACAGTTTCCCGACCAAGAAGCCCGATCCGGAGGGGCTGCTGGCGCTGATGGGCGAGGCTGGCGCCCTTCCGCAAGAAACGGTGATGATCGGCGACAGCCAGGTGGACGTCGAGACGGCGCGAAACGCCGGAGCCTGGTCTGTCGGCTGCACCTTCGGCCTGGCGCCGGAAAGCCTGACGGCCACGCCGCCGGATGTGTTTGTGGATTCGCCAAAGGACTGGACGGCAGCGCTCAGTCCTTGGTAAAATCGATTTACGGCGGTAGCCTGCGTGGCAACTACCCATAAATTTCAACCGCACGCGCCGGCCAACTCGCCGCACTGCGCATTTACGATCTGCGGTTGCGTCCATTCCTGGCACGGACTCCGTGCGGAAGGCGTTTTTCCCTCCCTCGGCATCCAGTTGGCCACGGATGCACTTCAGGTAAGAGCAGCATCCCGGTTGTACGCACCGCCCGTTTTGCTTGCTCGTTTGGACGTCAATCTGCGTTCGCTTTGGAGATTCACATTATGCGCACTCTTGCCCTGGCACTGATCCTGCTAGCGCCCGCCGCTGCTTTTGCAACCAACGCCACCACTCCTGCGCCACCCCCCGCCCCTGCCCTGCATGGGGTGGTAGCCGACCAAACCGGCGCCATTGTCCCCGGCGCCGAGGTGGACCTGGTGGACCCCAGCGGCGCGGTGGCCGGCAGCTTTCACTCCGACGAGGAGGGCAACTTCCAGGTGGTTGCGCCGCACGCCGGCCAGTACACCCTGGTGGTCTCCGAGCCGGGATTCGAGACGGTGAAGACGCCGGTGGTGATCGCCGGGCCGGGCGGGGCTGGTATCGGGTTGAGGGGCGGGTCTGCGATGGGGGCCGTTTCCGCGACGGCAGCCTCGGCGCTGGCGGCGCCGGTGCGCATCGTTCTGCCCATCGCCTCGTTTTCCACCAATGTGCGGGTGAGCGCCGAGAGCAGCGAGGACCTGACCGCGCCGGACGTAAACCGCGATTCCTCGGTGATGACCTCCCAGGATCTGAAAGCGCTGCCCATCTTCGACAACGACTACGGGACGGCGATGAGCGCCTTCCTGGACGACAGCGCGACGGCCACGGGCGGAACCGGGCTCATCGTCGACGGCGTGGAAGCCAACCGGGCCACGGTTTCCGCCTCGGCGGTGCAGGAGATCCGCATCAACCAGGACCCCTATTCGGCGCAGTACTACTGGCCGGGCCGCGGGCAGATGGAGATCGTCACCAAGTCTGCCGCCGAGCACTACCACGGCCAGTTCAATTTCCTGTTCCGCGACTCGGCGATGAATGCGCAGAATGCGCTGGCGCCGGTGAAGCCCTTCGAGCAGCGGCGGGTGTACGAGGGCCACGTGACCGGGCCGATCTTCTTTGCAAAGAAGAGCAGCTTTCTGGCCTCGTTCAATCGCGCCGAGGAGGACAGGGACTCCGTGGTGAGCGCGACCGTTCCCACGGCGGCGAATCCCGCCGGCGCCGCCTTCCAGGCCAACGTGTCGGCCCCTACCCGCGACACCGAGTTCAGCGTGCGGGCCGCGCACCAGTTCGGCGAGCGGCATTCGGGCTATGTGCAGTACAGCTACCAGGACTGGACCGGCCAGAACCAGGGCGTGGGCGGGCAAACGCTGGCCGCGGCCGGCTACAACACCGAATACCGCGAAGACGACACGGTGGCGCACATGGACTCGACGCTCTCGGCCGTGATGCTGAACCAGGCTTCCCTGGTGGCCGAGCACGATTCCAGCCGCAACAGCAACGGGTCGGAGGCCCCGCGCGTGAGCGTGCCGGGAGATTTTCTTTCCGGTTCGGCGCAGAACGACTCCTTCGGCAGCGAATATAACTTCCGCGTTTACGACATGGTGACCTGGAGCCGCGGGCGCAATATGGTCAAGGCCGGCGTGGGTACGCCGCACATCGGCAGGCGCGCCTTCGACGACAACACCAACGCCCTGGGCACCTACACCTTTGGCCCCACCTTGGCAGCCGATGGCGTGACGGTGTTAGAGACGGCGTTCCAAAACTACGCCAACAAGCTGCCATCGGGATTCTCTCAGAACACCGGCGACACCCACTTTGTCTATCACCAGCAGGAGATGGGCGCGTTTGTGCAGGACCAGTTCAAGATGAACGCCCGCTTCTCGATCACCCCCGGCCTGCGCTACGACTGGCAGAATTTTCTGGCTACCAAGCGGCTGGGCTTTGCGCCGCGCGTGTCGTTTGCCTGGGTGCTGGACGAGGACTCGAAGACCGTGGTGCGGGGCGGCGGCGGAATCTACTACGACCGCGTCGGCTCGGGGCCGCTGCTGGACCTGGCGCGCTATGAGAATGCGCGGCGGCGCTCGGTGCTGTTGTCGCTGGACCCGGCGCAGATGCCGGCCACGGGCTGCGTGCCGATCGGCAATTGCCTGACGCTGGCCGCGCAGCCGCCGGCGCTGGCGCAGTTGGCCCCCAACGCCAAGATTCCCTACCAGATTCAGTACGGGCTCTCCATCGAGCGGCAGTTGGGCGAGAAAGCCACCGGCATCGTCAGCGCCTACTCGGCGCGCGGCATCGGCAGTTTCCGTTCCGTGGACATCAACGCGCCCACCTCGCAGTCCGGCTATACCGCGAGGCCGAATCCGGCCTATGGACGCATTCGGCAGATGCAGACGGCGGGCTTTTGGCAGGGCGAGGGAATGGACATCTCCTACCGCGGCCGGCTGAACAAGTACTTCACCGGCTTCGGGCGCTATACGTGGTCCCATTACGAGGCCGACACCGGCGGCATCGGCTGGTTTCCGCAGAATCAGTTCGCCCCCAACGACGAGTGGTCGAACGCGAGCTGGGACCGGCGGCACCGGGTGGGCATGTATGCGATGTTCCAGCCGGAGAGCGTGCTGAATCTTTCGGCGGGCATCTTTGCCAACACCGGCACGCCGTGGACGGTGCTGACCGGCGCCGACGCCTATGGGGACGACCTGTTCAACACCCGGCCCGACGGGGTGGAACGCAATACCGAGACCAACCCCAGCTATGTGGACCTGGACCTGCGCTGGGGACACGACTTCGCCATCACCGCCAACAAGGACGAGGAAGCGCCCCGGCTGGGCTTCTCCGCGGGAGCCTTCAACTTGCTGAACCACGTGAACGGCGGCGGCATCGACCCGGTGGAAACCTCATCGTCTTTTGGCCAGATCACCTCGACCGCTCCGCCGCGGCGCATTCAACTGGGGATGCGGTTCGAGTTTTAAGGCCTGTCCAGGAGCGATGCGCGTTGAAGGGGACGGGCTTTTAGCCCGACCATTAAGAGCCGATCTCGATCTGCGGCTTTAGCCGCTGAGGGAAGGTAGTTTGCAGCGAGAGCTTCTCTCGGGGGCTGAAGCCTATTCGCTCTTGCCTCCGATGCACGGGCTGAACAGGCTGCGGAAAAAGGGCGAATCCTCAGCAGATTTCCCGAAAAACATCCCTCAGGGGCTAAAGCCCGCGCTGATTTTGCGGGGTTTATGTGCGGGCTAAAGCCCGTACCCTTCGCTCAGAATTTCATTTGGACAGGTTTGAAGGCCGGTCCATAAGCGGTGGCCGAAGACTGCTCGATGAATCTGAGCAGGGACACTCTGCTGGCTCCGTATACACCTATTCGGGAGATGCGGTAGACTCATCGCTGACAAATAACCCCCGCATTGAGTGGTCCCCCTTCAAGCGAGGTCGAGTCACCGAACATGGCCGTGGAACTGAGCATCGTGATGCCCTGCCTGAACGAGGCAGAAACGCTGGCAACCTGCATCCGGAAGGCGCAGAGCTATCTACGCCGGTCGGGTGTGAGCGGCGAGATCGTGATCGGCGACAACGGCTCGACGGATGGTTCGCAGGAGATAGCGGCCCGTCTGGGCGCGCGGGTCATTCCCGTTCCCATTCGCGGCTACGGAGCGGCGCTCTACGGGGCGATCACCGCGGCGCGCGGACGCTATTGCATCATGGGCGACTCGGACTTGAGCTACGACTTCGAAAGCCTCGACGGCTTCGTCGGCAAGCTGCGCGAAGGCTACGACCTGGTGATGGGCAACCGCTTCCAGGGCGGCATCCAGCCGGGCGCGATGCCGTGGAAGAACCATTACATCGGCAACCCGATTCTTTCTTCCATCGGCAAGGTTCTCTTCCACGCCAAGGTGGGAGATTTCCATTGCGGCATCCGGGGATTCTCGAAAGCCGCCTTTCAACGGATGGATTTGAGAACCACGGGGATGGAGTTCGCTTCGGAGATGGCGATCAAGGCCAAGCTGATGGGGCTGAAGACGACCGAGGTGCCCACTACCCTGAGTCCCGATGGCCGCACGCGCCCGCCGCACCTGCTTCCCTATCGCGACGGCTGGCGGCATCTGCGCTTCATGCTGCTGTTCAGTCCGGGGTGGCTCTTCCTTTATCCGGGCCTGGCGATGATGCTGGTGGGCGCGGTGGTGGGAGGCCTGATCCTGGCCCGGCCCCTTCGCCTGGACGGGGTTCAATTCGGCCTGGACACGGTGATCTATTGCAGCACCCTGCTGGTGGCCGGATTTCAGGCCGTTCTGTTCTGGTTTCTCTCGCGGATGTATGCCCTGCAGGAGGGACTCTACCCGGAGACCGCCGGAGATCACCGGTATGCCCGGCTCATCACCCTGGAGCGCGGGCTTGTGGCCGGCGCGGGAATCATGCTGGCCGGCCTGGCCGCAGCCGTCTATGCCGTCTGGCAATGGAAGCAGCACGCTTTTGGCGACCTGGACCTGGAGCATATCGCAAGAATTGTCATTCCATCGTCGGTAGCCATCTCGCTGGGGATGGAGATCGTCCTGTTCAGTTTTCTGGTCAGCACCTTCGGCTTGCACGTGCGCCCCTACACCGCGATGGTGGAAGAGATCGAGCAGAGCTGCATCCGGGAAGAAACTGCCGTGGGCGGGTAGAAGGCGCGGCGGGAATGTCGTCGACTGGCCGGCGTTCGCAGTAGACTGGGAGGCATCGCCGCTCTGGGCCGGCCGCCGCGGCCGGGGCGGAACTTTCCTTCCGTCTTTTGCGTACCTTTTGGGGAGAAACTCGCCATGATCCAGCGCCTGCTCACCCTAAGCCTGCTGGCCGCCTCCTTTGCGGCCGCCTCCCTCCCCGCCCATGCCGACCACGACGCGGTCCAGTTCGGCTCGAACATCAACGTGGCCCGCGACGCCTCGGTGCATGATGCCGTCTGCTTCTTTTGCAGCGTGAATGCAGAGGGCGAGGTCCACGGAGACATTGTGGTTTTCTTCGGCAACGTTCACATTGCCGGCCGCGCCCACCACGATGTGGTCAACTTCTTCGGCAGGGTGTCGGCGGAAGACAACGCCTCGATCGGCAACGATCTGGTGAGCATGTTCGGCGCAGTCCGGCTGGGCGAAAATGTTTCCGTCGGCAAGGACCTGGTGGCCATGTTCGGAACCCTGCACGCGCCCGGCTCGGTGACGGTGGGCGGCGACCGGGTGGTGCAGCCGGGCTGGGTGCTCTGGGGACCGCTGCTGCTCATCTGCCTGGTGGTCCTGCTGATCGTGCACGAATACCGCTCCTATCGCCGGCGGCTGCTGTTGAGGGGCTATCCCTTCCCGCCCAGGCCGTAGCGCCCAGCCAGGTCCTGAGCAAACCCTGTAGGCTGAATCCATGGATGATCCCTCAGCCACGAGTCCGCAAGGGGCCGGTTCCCCGGAGTTCAGCATTCAGGACTTCCGTCCCCAAGGCTCGATTCAAGGTCCCATGAGTTCGCGCCCGCTGCGCATTGTGCTGCCCGGCGGCAGCGGCCAGGTGGGCCAGGTGCTGGCGCGCCACTTTCAGGAGCGCGGCCATCATGTGACCGTGCTGACCCGCGGCCCGTACACGGCGCCCTGGCAGACGGTTCACTGGGACGGCGAGCACACCGGCCCGTGGACCGAGTACCTGGAAGGCGCCGACGTGTGCATCAACCTGGCCGGGCGCGGCGTGAACTGCCGCTACGATGCGGCCAACCGGCAGGCCATCCACGACTCGCGGATAGGGACCACGCGGCTGCTCGGCAGCGTGATCGCCGGGCTGGCCGAGCCGCCACGGGTGTGGCTGAACGCATCGACGGCGACCATCTATCGCCACGCAATCGACAGAGACATGGACGAAGCCACGGGCGAGCTGGGCGGCAACGAGCTCATTTCAAAGAGGCGGCGCGCGCCGGAGACATGGAACTTTTCCGTTGGCGTGGCGAAGGACTGGGAGGCCGCGTTTTTTGAGGTCCGGACGCCGCGCACCCGCAAGGTGGCCCTGCGCAGCGCCATCACCCTGAGCCCCACGCCGGGAAGCGCCTTCGCCGTGCTGTCTCGCCTGGTGTGGCTCAGCCTGGGCGGCAAGCAAGGCAACGGGCGCCAGTTCGTCTCCTGGATTCACGAGGCCGACTTTGCCCGCGCCGTTGAGTTTCTTATTGCCCGCGAGGATTTGGACGGTCCGGTCAACGTTGCCGCACCCAACCCGCTGCCCAACCGCGAGTTCATGGCGGCGCTGCGCGAGGCATGGGAGATGCCCAACGGATTCCCCGCCCCGGCGCTGGCCATCGCGATCGGCGCGTTCTTTCTGCGCACCGAGTCCGAGTTAGTGCTGAAGAGCCGCCGCGTCGTCCCCGGCCGCCTGCTCGAAGCCGGCTTCGAGTTCGAGTTTCCCGAGTGGCCCGAAGCCGCCGAAGACCTGGTGCGGCAGTGGCGGCACAGAAACGATTGAATCCAGCTGACAGCTAACAGTTGACAGCTAACAGTGGCCGGAATCAGCTGTCTGCTGTTAGCTGTCGGCTTCGTTTCACTTCTTCGCCGGGGTAATGTCGGTTACCGGCAGGTCCCAGTGGCCAAGCAGAATCTCAAAGCGGCGCTGCTCTTCTTTCAGGTAAGTCGCCTGGTCGGGCCAGAGCTCTTTGATGAAGGCCTCTTCGTCGGGGTTGGCGGTGGTGGCCACGGTCGAGTTCTTGTAGCGGATGGTGACGCGAAAGTCCCAGCGGCCGTCCTCGGTGGTGTGGTAGGCCGGCGACTCGATCTTGAGGGAGAGAATGCGGCCGGTGGCCTGAATCTTCTCCAGCAGCGGGTAGTGGTTCTTGAGGAAGAGCGCCTTGAACTCGGCCTGATGGCCCCACTGGCACTTGTAGTAGTACTCGACGGTGTAGGGCTGGTCGGCGCCAACCTGCGGCGGCGCGCCCTGGGCCTTCATTGGTGCGGAAAGCGAAGCGGCAAAGACCACGGCGAGAAGAGAGAGAAGAATCCTGCGCATAGAACCTCCATTCGGCGAATGAAAGCATTGTAGCGCAGGGCGATTTACGGCGTTGCGGCAGGCGTTCCGAAGCGCGCATCAAATTGCGATTCTGGTTTCAATGGCCTCGCAGCCGGCGCGCACGCCGCCAGCCGTGGCATCGAGAAGCCCGGCGCCTGCCAGGGCCTTCACATCCGCATGAACGTTGCCGGTTCGTACGCGCTTTGAATTTTTGGGGAATTTTTTGGTTACAACTCGCTCCGGTTTCTTGTAAAATATTAGGCATGAAGGGTAACCCGAAGGTCATCGAGCAACTGAATCGTGCGCTCCGCGAGGAGCTCACCGCCATCAACCAGTACTTTGTTCACTCCGAAATGTGCGAGAACTGGGGATACGACCGGCTTTCCAAGCAGATCAAGAGTCGGTCCATCGCCGAGATGAAGCACGCGGAGTCGTTCATAGAGCGCGTCTTGTTTCTGGATGGCGCGCCCAGCATGGAACCTCTGGCCCTGTCGATCGGCAAAAACGTCAAGGAGATGGCCGAGTCCGACCTGAAACTCGAGCTCCGAGCCGTTGCCCTGTACAACGAGGCCGCTCGCATCGCAGCGGAGGAAAAGGACAATGGCACGCGCGAACTTTTTGCCGATCTGCTCAAGCTCGAGGAAGAACACGTAGACGCGCTCGAAGTCGAGTTGCACCAGATCGCAGAGCTTGGCTACGAGCGCTACCTGATCACGCAGACCAGTAAGGGCGAGTAACTGTCTCCCAGGTCTCAGAATCGAGACCTGGGGCACCCGGCTATCTCCCAGATCCCACAAGAGGGATCTTGTGGACCGGGCTTATGGCTGAGTAGGACTCCCAATTAGTAGAGTGACGCCGCCCGGTCCGCCGATTTCTATCCCGTTGCCGAAGTTATAGGCGTGCGGAATATAGTTGCAAGTCAAGTTTGCGGCCTTCATTGCATTCTGGAAGGCCACCGAGTCTTCACTTTCCCAACTACTCGAATAGCACTCTAGACCTTGCGCCACAGCGTCGTGCCCCATGATCGAATTCCGGGACATCGGACATGCGATACCCCACTGAGCATAGCGTGCTGCGCTGCATATCTGCTGTGAAAGTGGGTATACATCATCAGCGGTACTGGCTAGGACAACTCGAACCGATCCTCTCTTATAAGCTGTGAGTGTTTCTGTAAATCGATTCAAAGCTTCAGCAGATAAGACCCTGGACGGGGGAACGTAATTGTTTACCTGCGGGTTTATCAGAGTTCCACCGATAGTTCCGATGCCGTTGGGTGCGTTCACGGATTCAATGGGCCGAGAAGTAGCTCGTAGAATTTCATCCATTTTGTCCATCAGAGCTTTCGAATCATCCTGATTGGCTAGAATCCTTTTGAGAAGGATGTGAATTCTCTCCAACAGCTTCTTCTGCTCAGGCGTCAAGTTCGAGCAATTAATATTAACATTACCGGTGAGAGCAATGATGTTGGTACATGTGCTCTTTTCTGATTTCTGCTGTACTGTGGGCGTGCTTTGACCATAAGCAAACGCAAGCGAAAGGAAGAGAGCAGAGCTAGCGGTTATGAGCCTTCTGTATCTGGTCATTTTTCATCTCCTTTGAAGAACAGTCTACTGTGACATTTTTTCCTGCCTGAATGTTCGAGCAATTGCTGTCCTTTGCTTTTTGTTCAATGACTGTGGTGGTTCCATTGCCTTCGCGCAAGAGAGAATTTTTATACCCATGGTCGACAATCCAAGCAGTGCCTCCACCCAGTACTGCGGACCCAAGCGCAATTACAGTCACAAACGCCCATGTCGATTGAATATGCAGAGCCTCGTGGATTGCCTTTACAATGTCAAACATAATATTTTCCCCACAAAGTATTTCATTTAGAGCTCCATTGCGTAAAGGTAATAATCTTCATTCTCGCATCACATTCGCTCAATCTTCGCCTTTGGGGTATAATCTTTGCATGGACTTTCAACTGGTGACGAGCTATACGCCGAAGGGGGACCAGCCACGGGCGATTGACGAGCTGATGTCGGGCCTCGCGGCGGGCGAGAAGCACCAGGTGCTGCTCGGCGTCACCGGGTCGGGCAAGACGTTTACCATGGCCAAGATCATCGAGCAGTCCAACCGGCCGGCGCTGATTCTGGCGCATAACA
>OCZT010003077.1_pt1 | contig 17150 bp, 17 predicted proteins | sample 1539031 | NCBI WGS metagenome assembly OCZT01 (sample SAMEA3539308, study PRJEB22396) | soil metagenome | biome: tundra; feature: field; material: soil | place: USA | collected 2010-05 | depth 0.15 m | reverse complement strand
GTATTACGATAATTAAAAAGCCTGATGCTCAGGTGTGGATAAATAAACCCCAAATGGATGGTTTACCATTAAGAAGTGTTGCTTAAATAAATAAAATATTTGTCTCATTACTATTGACAAGTTCCGTAGTACTAAATTTCCATTGAGGTTTATTATGAATAGAATATTATATCTTATAATATGCATATTTATTTTTCAAGGCTGTAAGGTTGCTACCGTAACTCAACCTAGTTTAGATACACCTTATACTCCTTCTGACTCACCTCATCCCGCTGCTTATTATGACAAACCTATACCATCTCTTGGATTTACTGCTGCCCTTGGTTGGATGCAAGCAGTTGACATAGATGGAAAGGGAACTCCAAGTAAAGTCGAGGTTGATTGGATGAGGTTACATGTAATTGTTCATAGTATAGATACTGTGTTATATGAAGATTCATTTGAATATCTCACGACACCAATGAATTATTATGGGCTTTGGAATAGAACTCCGTGGGTACAAGATCCAAAAGTGGGTACAATGCCCTTTATCATATCAAATGGAACTTTATTGATTGAACCAAATACCAATCCAAACCTCGTTTTTCATTGGTGGAGTACTCATCGATCATTATTACCCCAAGGAACAACTCGAGTATGGTTTGAATCTCGAGTGCGTATTATAGGGGGTGCCGGAGTAGAAAATGGGATCGATTATTATAAAGATACAATTATTGCCCCACTATATAACATTAATAATGTAGAGGCAGGTCGTAGTAATTGGTTTGGAAATAGCACTACTGATTGGCAGATTATCACAATTGGAAAACCGTAAAACAGAACTTGTGTTCGGCAAGTTGCACCAAGATTTTTGTAACCCAGAAGAATCGAAAAATTTATGTATTTATTCAAAGCGTTCTACAATATTTTAATGATAAATCTAACTATAATGATGTTAAGAAAAATATTGATTACATAACAAAAGAGAAAAAAGTAAACGAACTATTACGGGATTTTTTCTTAAAATAATGTTAATATTTAACATGAATTATAATCAACGGTAATAATTATTTATGCTGACCTTGAATTCATAGACAAACATAAATGAATAAGCACTACTCATTGACTTAATGAAAATATAAATTTGAAGTTGTGAACTTAACAAGTAATTTAGAAATCATTATAAATATATTAAAATGACTGATTATGACTTTCCGAAAAACTGGCTAATTATTGGCCTAAAATTAAAAAAGCTCCAGCCACAAGATTGGTCTCTATTGCTAGAAAAAGCCAATGAATTATTTGTTTCAAATAAAAATGAGATCTCTATCAATTCATTGCAGCAAAAGCGGATAAATCGGATCAGGAAATTATATCCAGATCTTGTCGTAACAAATAATAATCTTCAAATTGTTAATCGTAGATTTCTTCTATTTTTATTTTCATTTCACCTAACTAATATAATTAACGGTGATTTTATTTATCAATTAAATGAATTACTAGGAATAAAAGGACAGGTTGATTGGAAATTAAACCATATAGATAATGACATATTTACTGCTGATTATTTCATTTTAATTAGTCATCTTCGTAAGTCAAATATTTTAAAAGAAATTATTAATTCCGGCAGCTGTAGTGATACAATGAAGTTTTGGGGCTTTTATACCCCGCTTTGTAATTGTATCCCTTTTCTTGATAAAACAAATTATAAAGACATTCTTTATTTATTTGAATTAATTCATCCTATTCTTGTAAATAATTTGGCCAATTATAAATTCTTTGACGCGATTTCAAAATTAACTGAATTTAAACCTTTTACTGGAATTAAACTATTTAATATCATTCTTACTAACCGAAAGGACGAGGGATATAATTTAATTCCATACATAATCTTGGGATTATCGGTTGTTAAAGGGGATCAATATGCTTTTAACAAGATTAAAAATTTATTAGGGGGAAAATCTTTAGAGGTTAGAACAGGATTATTTACTTTATCAAAAATTGATTTTTCTTCAAACCCGTATGTAAAATATTTCCCTCAAGTAATAAACTACGCAGTTCAATTTAATAATTCCTCTCAATATGACATTCTTGCAGAATCAGTCCATTTATTAGGGGTTATATGTAATTATGATAATTCTTTATTTGAAAAGCTAGGAGATATTTCAGTAATAAAAGATATCAATGTTCAAAACCAGTTGTGCAATATACTCCATATAAATGCAGTTAAGCATAATGGAGAAGAATGGTTTTCTGTTTGCTTACTCAACATGACGGATATTGAAATAAAGTATAAAGGGGTTTTACAAATATTATCTTTTATTTTAATGGAATTGGCTTATAAAAACCCTCAACTTATACTACTTTTTTTGTTTAAATGGATTGTTAATCATCCCATTGAAAATTCGGAGGATAATATAGGTACTTATTTTTATCATTTTTTTGAAGAATATTCCAGGACCCCCCATTTTCAGACATTTATTACAAAAACCTTGCTTGAAAAAGATTCTATATATCATTCAAACCTTGTAAATATTTTTTCTCAAATAGGATTTCCAAAGGAGGATGGATATGTTTTAGATAAACAGATTCTTGATCAATTATCCGATAAAGAAATTAATTATTTGATAACCAAGGTGATGGGATATATCCTTATGAATAACCATCTTCAAAGTATGACTTTTTCGGTGCTAGCTAAAACAGTTGTTAGTAAAAATATTGAAAAAATGGTGGAGGAAGCATTTAAAGTTTATATCTTATACAATTATCCGGTTACAACGGCTGAATTTTTGAAGCTTAAGGAAATTTCCGGAAACGAAGTTGAGAAGAGGTTAGCAAAAAGGATATTAAAATATCAGAAAGCAGTATTGGCTGGAAGAAACAACCTTCAACGTTTACTTGAATTCAAATCGCCCAAGATGCGTACTCAAAGATACAGATACTTGGAAAGAAAAAAGAATCAAGAAATCATGGAAAAACCTCAACCTTTGCACGCTCCTCTTTTAAGTTTAATTCATAAAACAAAATTAAAAGGAGGCAAAGCTTGGTTTTCCAGATTGAATGATGGCAATTATTCTTCTATTTCGCCTTTAGCGGAATTAAAATATGAATATGAGTTACCGTCAGGTGAACTTATAAATCCATTGGAACAGCAATTATTTAGATATAATTGCAGGTTATTGGAGAAGGAGGATTATTGAAGCTGATTATAAAAGAATATTTAACTACCCTTAAAGAAGATAAAGAATTAGATTTATTACTTTCGGATTTATTATTGAATATGAGGATAATGCCGTTAATTAAACCTGAGAAAGGAGTAAGGCAGTATGGAGTTGATTTAATGGGTTTTGGAAAAGATGAAGATGACAATAAAGAAAAACTTTTTTTATTTGTTGTTAAAAAAGGGGATCTAGATAGACAAAACTGGGACAGTGGACCTCAGGCTATAAGGCCAACTTTGAATGAGATTAAAGATACTTATATTCCTAAACTTCTTGAGAATAAATATAAAAACACGATAATAAAGGTAATCACGGTGTTTAATGGAGATATTAAACAATCTGTTTACCCTAATTTTATCGGTTACATTGATTCGAATCAAGTATTAAATAAAATTGAGTATGATTATTGGAATGGGGACAAGTTGACACTTTTAGTCGAACAATATATACTTAATGAAAATTTATTTCCACCTGAATATCAAAAAAGCTTAAGAAAAACTCTAGCGCTTATTGGGGATACAGATTATAATTTAAATGATTATTACATGCTTATTGATCAAATATTAAATTCGAGGGGAAAGAGCCTTAAACACCAAATTCAAAAATTGCGAATTATTAATTTATGTCTAAACATTGTACTTCATTGGTGTGAAGAAGCAAATAATATTAAGCCTGCAGTATTTGCTTCCGAAAGAACAATATTAAGAATTTGGGAATGGAAAAAGAATATTCAGGATCATCCTAAGAAAATTAACGTTGAAATAGCCAATATACTTTCCACGCTTAACAAAATATGGACAATTTATTTTGTAAAAGTTGCACCCTCATTTAGTATTAAAGATGGATTATTTGGCTATGGAAGTGGGGCAGACCGGGTTGAATACCCGCTACTCACTTTTGAACAAATTGGAATTATAAGTTTAATTGGGATAAATCATTTCTATAACGGAATGTTTTCTAATAAAAATGATTTTACAAATGAAATTAATATAATTGGTAATAGCTTAATTAATTTGATTACAAATAACAACATTTGTTTCCAACCATTATATGATGGCCATATTATCGACATATCCTTGGCATTATTATTACTTAAGATGTATAAAAAGGATACTTTTGCAAAGTGGTGGATAAAAAACATAGCCGATAGGATTGTTATGAATTATAGACTTAGAAAATTCTTCCCTCTATTTTCTGATTCGTATGATGAACTTATCGAGAATGAATTTATGCCAAAAGAACCGGATATTTCTTCATCGACATTATTATACATTTTACTGGAATGGGCTGTCATTTATAATGATGACAAATTATATGATTATTTAGTAAAGATTTTTAGATCAGAATTTTCTGAAATTGATTTGCAATTATGGTATCCCGATGAAAAAATTGAAGAAGTTATGTATAAAAATAATGCCTCCCTTCATTCCGGAACAATGTTCACAACGAAATTTTATGATATTAGCTTTGAAGAAATCCGAAAACAAATGGAAGTTCATTTCAATAAATTTGGAATCTATGATAAATTGACTTTTATGAAAGAAGGGATTGTTATTATTGGATTAATTGCTAGCAGACATTTTAGAGCACCTATTTTCCCTTTTTATTGGCGCGGCCTATTATTTGTGCAAAAACAATCAGAGAAAGGGGAGTGAAAATTAAAGGATTCTTAGATCTAAAATTAATTAGAGGTGAAGATCCATTCGAATCTAAATTATCTGGATACTTAGTAGAGAGAAATATAATGTGCATAAATTATGATAAATTAATCATTTGTTTTACCATTGAAATACATAATTAATTCTAGACTTCTTAGCTTGGATATGTTGTTCCGAATTTTTCTTTTAATGCGTTGATGAATAATATTATACCCCCTCATTTCTATTATTTTGTTACAGAAATTTAAATATTCTAAATATGTTTCTGGTTTTTTAAATAAATTATAATTTGGTTTTCCATGTTTTATAAATGTACATACGCGACTGTCCCATATCGCATATTTTATGGGATTAATGAAATGAAGTAACTTAGAAGTACCGACTATAGAATTGTTAAATAAACATTTCAAAACTGTTAGGTCGTCTGTCGATAATTCAATTTTAGTTCTAGCTTTGCTTAATATTTTTAATGCTTTTTCAAATTCATTAGATCGAAAATCAAATGCTGTTGGCATCCAACCATAAGCAAAATGAATTCCTATAATCAGATTACTTTTTTTAATAATCTTTATATTTTTAAAATATTTTATAATCTCGGGATACGAAATTAAATACGATTCATCGGCAAAATGAACATTTCTTTCTGCATTTTTAATATCATATAGGTGAATGTTTTCAAACATTGTGTTCTTTCAATAATTGGTAATAATCAAGTTACTTTTATACTTTAAAGGAACGAGAATGTTGCATATCATTATTATACATTTGTTTAGCATTATATATATAAGAATTAAGTGAAATGTAGATGATGTGCTATTTCTTCTTCATAATCCGCGCTAATATTTCCTCCCCATTGAGCGAAGTCGGTTTTGGACGATTACCATATAAGAATCGATCGATTTCAGCTTTTGACATTAACGGTTCAGATGCTCTCACAGGATTTCTCTTTATATTCTCAGCTTGAAACCGGACTAATTCTTGACAAGGGATTTTTTTGCTCTTACCAATTTGAATATATCCTATCTTACCATCGGCAATAAGTCTTTTGACTGTATCTCTGCCCAGACATAGAACTTTTGAAGCAGCAAGAATTGAGTACAATTTAAGTTGGTTCGTTTCCATCTAGCTCATTAGAAACTTTTGTCCTCAATAGAATAGGGATTATTTCGACTAGTTCCCAATGAGTTTTTATTTTATTCTTGGTTCCTTAAAAAAATCTTTAAATTCTTTTGAGTCTTAAATTGATATTGTTATTATTATTGAACCAAAGTATGTTTAAACTAAATATTACATATATTCCGCAGGGTTTGTGAAATATTTAACCATATCCTTCTGATAAAGACAACATTTCTTTTGTAACATTTTAAAAAGAATATCTGTCGATAAAAAACCACTACCCCAGAGGATTTAAGGCTCCTTCGGAGTTGGAATAAAATAACTGTTTCCTGATGTCTGACAGTTACTTATTTGGTTTTCCCTCCCGGTGCGTATGATATATTAATACCGGGTGTAAATAATGCCTGATGACCACCCGTCTTTGTCATCCCCAGACTACAGTCTATCCAGATTGATTCTGCAAATGTTGTCTCTATTCCAATACCCATTTTAAATACCGGCAATTCCGATTTGGCAAAGCCTGATTCCCCCTGAATAAATCCTTTTGTATTGTTTTTACCATAATATGCTTTTAACCCAATGTTACCGTTAAAAGTATTTAATTGACCGGTTGAATCATCCTTAACCTGTGTGTTTAATCCAATTAGTAGTTGTCCTTTAGAGGTAATAGGTAGACCATAGGTAGTCCATAGGCCTATTATTGATGGTGCTTTTATGCTCTTCAATAATGAATCTTTTGAAGCAAACAAAGCAGCAATGCCTAAATCCCATATATCAGCATTCCATAATGATTCCTTTATTTCTTCACGGTACTCAATTATTTTTTGTGAAAGGTGTGAACCGGATGATAACATAATATCATTAACTTTCTTTTCAATCTCAGCATGTTTTGGGTTTCCTGAATCATTATATTCAGCGAAAACAGAATCATATGCAACGTGCCGGTCCACTTTTTTATCTTTTTTATAATTTTCCACAACTGTGTCCATTGCCTTTTCAAAATCATTAGTTAGGACTGGACCTATATTATTAATGAAGTTAATTAATTTACCATTTGATCTTAAATCTGTTTTGTCCACCAGTTTAACTTTTATGCCCGCTCCAATCTGATAACTTCCATCCTGATTCACTTTGGTTCCTACTGACAGGGCGGAAGTATACCATAATCTTGTCCCATTACTTTGATAGTCTGCTAAACTAACATCAGGATTAAATAAGCTTGGCGATATTTCAACCGTAATATTTTTAGGAATTGTAGCTCCATTATTTATGTAATAATTTCCGATTGAAATACCAATATCACGTGTCGATGTGGGTCTCATTATATTGTCAGAACTTACTCCAAGAATCTTGAATGCGGGGGATTCCGGGACAGCATAATTTAACGTACCCCATCCTGGATCTATACTTGAAGCATCATATTCTGCCTGGGGTAAACATATCCTGGCGAATAAAATCAGTAGCACGATAATATTAACAATAGTTTTTTGCATCATTCTCCCCCTACAAGTTTAATAAATAATCCATGGTTTGCATAATGAGCAGCTGCAGCATTGGTTTTTCCGGTAGCGATCTGGTGAGTGTCGCACTCAACATTATTTTGGATAACAACTGCTTCCGCAGAATAAACATTCACGACTCCTTTAGGATCAATTATCGTCCAGAATATCAATAAATCACACCCCAAAAGATCCTTCGCTTTTCCTAATATAAAGTCTTCTTTTCCCCCCGATTGACCACTATCATGGTAAAAATGAGTCCCATTATTACTTACCATTGAAACATTATATGAAAAAGATTGAGGTGAATGGAATTTGAATTTCAATTCCAGGTCCTCATCGTTTGGCTGAATTTTTATGTCGGCCATAATATTACCTCTTATGTTTTACCTACTCTTGAATGGATTTTCGGCTACCTCCAATTGACAATATCATTAACCAGTAAATAATTGTTGAATGGAAAATAAAGGTGTTCTTTTAATATGGTAATTTGTTGGAGTGAAGGAGGAATCAGGCGAACTATTAATATTTCCCGGTATTTTCCGCAAAATTATTACCTCTATAGCATCATTGCAAAAACAAAGACATTAATACTTTTATGTTATAAAGTATTATAGAACTGAATCAAGGAGACCACAGTTATTCTTTTGTCGTTATGGGAACGCATAAGCAAAGTAACACCACTAAATTATTGATTAATATTTAAATGTCAATAGTTGAATTAAATAAAATTACTTATCCGATTGCCTCATAATTAATGTAATCCTGGGATGAATTAGATGGTATGTCTTTGAAACTCAATATAAAGGGTCTCAAGATATCGAATCATTAACTCTTTATTTTTAGTTCACTTAGCTCCCCCTGTATCCCCTTCTCATAAACCTATACTTAAATGAAATTAAGTTCAAATAACAGTCTTCATTTATTTATCTTTGTCAATCATTTATTAACATAAAAAAATATTATGCGAATATTACTCTGCGATGATCACGCACTTATCAGATCAGGAATAAACAATCATTTTATCAATGAACCCGGATATTATGTCGTAGGGGAAGCTGAAAATGGCCATGATTTGATTCAAAAATATGAGCTCTTAAAGCCCGATTTCATTATATCTGATATTTCCATGCCGCGTTTATCCGGTATTGATGCCGTAAAAGAATTAAAATCAAAACATCCTGACATTAAAGTATTATTCATCTCGATACTTCAGGGAGATCTTTATATATATATCACATTAAAGGTCGGCGGACTTGGTTTAATAGCAAAAGATATTTCAAAAGGAGAACTCCTTTTCGCAATAAATGAAGTTTATCATGGAAGATATTATTTCGGTCCCCGGTATAATGAAGATGAGATTAAAAGAATTCTTAAAAAGTATAGTAAAGAACCGGTTGGAATTGATTTTAATCCTGATATAAAACTAACTGCAATTGAAGAAAAAATTCTCGAACATATAAGTGATGGACTGTCAACTGCAGAAATCGCTCAAAAATTGGAAGTTGGTACAAGAACTATCGATACACACCGCTCTGTAATTCTTCATAAATTTGGTTTAAAAAACGCTTTTGGTTTAATAAAGATGGCTATTTTATATACTGAATTCAAAAGAAACAGTTTTGATCCCGATCCCTTAAAATGATAGACCTATCATTATTTTGTTAGAATTTATGATAGTCCTACTGATTCTTTTTTCATTCCTCCCCTTTATCTTTCATGAATCAAATTCAAAAAAGAGGCATTATGAAAAAAGATAATCTTATCCGGTTAAAAAATTCTGATCTGATTTTAGATTCAATAAACATCAATCTTCTTAAGCATTTTGAAATGTACAAGTCAAAAGGTCATAATTTATTCTGTTCATATATGTCTGTTGGGAACAAATATAAAAATGAACTATTGGTTGTCGGCCGGGAACCCTCTTACTGGTGGGAAAATTTTTCAATTGAAGAATTAGCAGCAAGGGGACCTGAATTTATATTTAATACCAAAATACGTTACTTTGCAAATAATGAACTCGACTTCTCCCACCCTCTTAATCTATTTACTGATCCAGGGGGCAATATAAAACAAAGGGGTAAATATAAAACTTCCTATAATCCCGGTAATGATCCTTTTTGGGGTTGTGTTAAAGAAATAGTATTAAAGCTTGGTATTTGTGAAAATGACACTAATTGGGCATCGGGCATTGCTCTAACATATTTATTTAAAATTGCATATTGCAGTAAATCATATTCATCGGAAAAGCTCAGAATAACACAATTTGAGTATTGTAAGGAAATGTTTCAACTTGAACTTTTAACATTAAAGCCCAAACGTGTATTATTCCTTACTGGGATGAAATATGTTCAGAATTTTCTCGATCTTAAAGATTGTTCAGATAGGGAGGATTGTGTATATAACCTTGGAGAATTCGATTATGGATTTCATAAAGCCCATACAGTTGTTTCCGGAAATCCAAGAATGTACAAACGCGCAGAGCTTGTTAAATCAATACTTAATGGATTTTAAGATATATTAGTAAAAAGCGATAATAGCATAATATCGGCTATTAACCGTTAATTATTTAGACACTACGTATTAACAGTGGTGTGCATAAGTTCTTTTTATATAGTGAGTTATGATTTGACTAATGTGAATTAATTTTGAATTCACATATTTTTTCTTGAATACTTTTCTTATTTTTTAATGGGTACAAGAAACCTTCTTTTTTCAATCTTTAAATGAGGTAACGTGAAGAAGATAAAAATATTGATCTGCGACAGTCAGACACTCTTTCGAGCAGGAATTATTCAAACACTTAAAAACGAACCCGATTTATTTATTATCGGCGAAGCAGAAAATGGCAATGATTTAATTGCAAAATATGAACTCCTTAAACCTAACCTGGTAATTACTGACATTTCCTTGCCGGGATTATCCGGCATTGATGCCGTAAAACAATTAAAAATGAAATATCCAGGTATAAAAACGATATTTATTTCAATGTTTCAGGGTGAGTTTTATATCTATTACGCTCTAAAAGTGGGCGCATTCGGGTTATTAAGTAAAAGTATTATCAAGGGAGAACTTCTCTACGCAATTAATGAAGTTCTTGATGGCAGATATTATTTCGGTCCACAATATGATGATAAGAAGTTACAGAAAATTATTAAAAAATATCATAATGATCCCATAGGATTAATATTGAATTCTTCTAAAGATCCTACAGAAATAGAAATCAAAATTCTTAAATTTATAAGCGAAGGTTTATCCAGTATCGAAATAGCTGAGAAGTTATCTGTTGGCGTAAGGAGAATTGATTATCTTCGGGTATCTATTATGCGCAAATATAAATTAGAAAATACTTTCGCTCTGATAAGATTTGCTGTATTATATACAGAATCTATAGTTCCAACCTGAAATGATTCTATTTCATTAAACCATATATTTGTAAATTTATTAATAAGAAATAAGTTTAATGAAGATTATTGGTTATTTATTAGGTTTTTTAGGTACAATCTTTTATAGAAAGGAATATCTTCTTTTAAAGCAGAAAATAAATTCCCTACTTGAAGAATATTATAATGAGAAAAACGATTATTCCCCATTTATGAAATCTATTCTAATCATTGGGGAAGATCATAGGTATTTTTATCATTTGGGGGTTGATCTAATTGCTATAGTTAGAATAATATGGAAAAGAATAATTTATTCAATCCAAGAAGGGGGAAGTACAATTGAGCAGCAATTAGTAAGAACTATTACAAATAATTATAAAAAATCAATATCTCGTAAATTAAAAGAAATAATGCTTGCTTGTTCTTTACATCAATATATTAATAAAAGCGATATTGCAGGATTATATCTAAAGGTGGCTTATTTTGGCTGGGATATTGTTGGTCTAAATGATGCATGTAGAAAACTTAATATTTCTAAACAGACGAAATGTGTTGAAGAAGGCGCGAAACTAATATCGAGATTAAAATATCCCCAACCACGTTATTATTCCGAACATAAACTCATGAAAATTAATAATAGAATCAATTATATAGTACAAAGATTTGCTTTATTATCCTCGAAATTCATTGATGAAAGGCAATTAGTATGATAAAAAAATTCCAATCCATATATCCAACCAAAGAAGAATTGAAAGAGTTTTTAGTTAATAGTAAAGATTTGGACATAGAATGTTTTATTCAGCAATGGTTATCTGAAGGTCCTCCTCATGCATTCAAAGGTGATCCTTTTTTGTTTGAAAATTTTAGAATAAAACTAGCTAAACAACTGATGATTAATGCTAAAGAAATTACAATGATCGGTAGCGCACGACTAGGCTATTCTCTAAAACCGAAATATTATGGTAGAGAATTTAGTTCTACGAGTGACTTAGATCTTGCAATAATCTCGGATAAATTATTTAATAATTGTTCTAAGGATAATTCTACCTGGATGCGGGAGTATGATAGTAATAAGATAAAACCGAAAAATACAGTTGAAAGTAACTTCTGGAAAGATAATTATATCATAAACTCCTATAACTTGAAAAATGGTTTTATTGATATTAATAAGATACCTAGTTATAGAAATTATACCACTATTTTTCTTATAAGGAATAGCATCTTTTATTTTACATCCTTTTTATGTAACAATAATGATGGAATAATATTTTCAAAAATTACCATTAGAGTATACAAAGATTGGCATTATTTCATTAAACAGAATAACTTGAATTTATCTTTATTAAAGGATGAATTGATTAAAGGTATTAAACTATAATGGTTAAGCCAATATTGCCAACTTGATTATAAGTATGAGTCAAAAAGTAAGACATCATTTTTTTTAATAAGGACATAAATCATGACGATCGCAGATATCCTTCGTGACAGTAATTACAGTATTTCCTTATTTAATGGTAAGGAAATTAACAAACTAGAAGCAGATATTTTGTTTCGCGAAATCAAAGGTAAGAAAACACCTTATATAAAATGTTTTATCCGCCAGAAGGAAATTAAACTCACTCCTGAAGAAATTGTAAGACAGCTTTATATTAAAAGATTGAAAACGCTATATAAATATCCTCAACAACTTATACAGGTTGAAGTGGGGATCAACTTTGGAGTAGAGGTTAAGAGGGCGGATATTGTTGTTTATGATCAAAACCGTCCTGATACTCCCTACATTATCGTTGAGTTAAAAAAGCCTAAACTCAAAGAAGGGAAAGAACAGCTAAAAAGTTATTGCAATGCCACTGGTGCACCAATAAGTATTTGGTGCAACGGCGAACAAGAACAATTTTATCACCGTAGAGATCCTAATTATTTTAGTGAACTATCTGATTTACCTTATGGTTATGAAAATCTTGATGATTTTTTAAAGCAACGTAATCAATATACAATTCTTGATCTTCTTAAAAATGACAGACTTAAAGAAAAATCATTGATGCAGATTGTTCAGGAGTTGGAAGATGAAGTTCTGGCAAATGCTGGGGTGGATGTCTTTGAGGAATGTTTCAAACTTATCTTTACAAAATTGTATGATGAGAAACAAAGCAGTGAAGATATTACGACCATTCAAAAATGGTTAGAGTTTAATGAAGAAAAATCCTTAGAAGACATCCCTGAAAGTATATCGAAGAAATTCAGGAAACTTCAATTTCGAAATATTGGAACTGATAAGCAGATCAAGGATAATTTCGAAGAACTTTTTATCGAGGCCTAAGGTGAATGGAAAGGGATCTTTCCTCCAGCAACCCAGCTTAGTCCTCGAATGACACCTTCACATACTGCAATTTGTATTTCATATCTGCAAAACATTAAGCTTTTCAACTCAAACCTTGAAGTTGTTGACGAAGCCTTTGAATATTTGGTAAATAAGAGCAATAAAGGAGAGAAGGGGCAATATTTCACACCTCGATATGTGATTGATATGTGTGTAAAAATGTTGAATCCGAAACCTGAAGAATACATGATAGACACAGCTTCGGGCAGCTGTGGATTTCCTGTTCACACAATTTTCAAGGTTTGGGGCGAGCTTAATCCTGAAGAAGATCATTTATTTACTGCCCAGGATAAAACGAAAGATCAAGTGAAATACGTCCGTGAGAAAGTATTTGCCGTAGACTTTGACGATAAGGCAGTGAGAGTAGGCAAAACTCTTAACATCATTGCAGGAGATGGAGAAACAAATGTTTTATTATTAAACTCTCTGGATTATGAGAGTTGGAATGAAGCCGTTAAAGACAGTGCTTTTCAGGAAGACTTTGGCAAGGGCTTCTCAACGCTTGAAAAACTGCGTGAGAATAAGAAAGAAACTAACGGTCGGAAGGATTACCGTAGTTTTCAGTTTGATGTCCTTATGGCGAATCCACCATTTGCGGGAGACATTAAGGATAGCAAGATAATCACGAAGTATGAGCTTGGTAAAAAATATCAGACAAAGGTTGTAATAGAAGGAAACAGAACAAAAAAGCTCTCAATTCATAAAGGATGGCAGGAAAAGATAAGCCGCGACATACTTTTTGTTGAACGAAATCTCAATATGCTTAAATCTGGAGGCAGGATGGCAATTGTTTTGCCCCAGGGACGTTTTAATAACAGTACTGATAAAATCATAAGGGATTTCATTGCGCAACACTGTCGAATATTAGCAGTTGTAGGGCTTCATAGCAACACATTCAAGCCGCATACGGGTACAAAGACCAGTGTTTTATTCGTTCAGAAGTGGGATGATGTTTTATGTCCATTGCAAGAAGACTACAACATCTTGTTTGCCACCCAAAAGATATCTGGCAAAGATAGTAGTGGTGAAAAAATATTTGAAACAGAAACAGTTCCTGCTATTGAACCAGAATACAGAATCTGGAATGAAAAATCGACCAATCCAGAGACGGGTGAAAAAATGGTCGTTGAACACAGAGAAATTATAAGGGAAGGGAGGCCTGAGCAGGTACGATTAAAATTGGATCGCTGGGGACATCCAATTGTGAAACATGATTTGTATAATACAGATGGACTAACTCAAGATGGAATTGCAGAAGCTTTCATAGAGTTCGCAAAGAAAGAAAAACTAAGTTTTTTCCAATGAGCCCCGTTAACGAAGCCAAATATGAGGCCTTGCTAAGGGGGCTAGAAATAACCATCTTAAACTTACAAAGTTTTAATACCGACAACACAGATTTTCGACTAGATTCAGAATATTTCTCTAAAGAGAATATTCGTTTATTGAACATTTTATGCTCTAATGGTTATAGATTGATTTCCGACTTTTCAGAAGTAACTGATGGCATTCATTCCTCAATTGATTATTCAGAAGATAGTGGAATAAATTTAATTTCAGCAACTTCACCCAAAAATAATGTGTTTGATTTATCAAGACAGGCTTTCATTTCAAAGAAATCACATTTTGAAAATTCAAGAACCGCTTTGAGGGAAAATGATATAATACTTTCAACTGTTGGTACAATTGGAAATTGTGCTGTTGTAACAAGGTCAATTTTGCCTGCAAATTCTGATAGACATGTTGGTATTATTAGAGTTGATAGTACAATGTCACCATTTTATGTCTCAACTTTTTTATTAAGCAAGTATGGGAAATTTCAGACATTGAGAGAGAGTACTGGTAATGTACAGCTTAATCTTTTTATATATAAAATCAAATCTTTAAAAATAGCGACTGCTTCCACTCTATTCCAGTTTGCCATAGAAAAAATCATTAAACAATCGCATTCAATTTTAGAAAAATCAAAAAACACTTACTTAAAAGCTGAGCAAACATTGTTACAAGAATTATCTTTGTTCGGCTGGAAACCAAAAGATAATAATAAAACAGTAAAAAAAATTTCAGAATCGTTTGGTATTAGTGGAAGATTGGACGCAGAATATTACCAACCGAAGTATGATGAGATTGAAAAAGCCATTATTAAGTGCACTAAATGTTCGTTGTTAGGCAATATTTTATTAGAAATTGATACTGGTGAATATTCATCAGCCTATTATTATAATGATGAAATGCCTGGTTTGACCTTTTATATCAGGAGCACTAATATTAAATATGGTAAAATTGATATTGATGAAAACTATTTTGTAAAAAAGAAAGAATTTTGCAGAATAGCCAAAAAAGGGCAAATTGTTACGGCCCGTGTTGGCTCTCTTGGTGTCTTTGGTGAAATAAGAAGTGAAATGGATGGTGCAGTTTATTCAGACAATGTACTCTGTTTTAGCTTACCGAAAAATTTCATACCATCTGTTTATGTTCTATTATTTAATTCATCATTTTATTTTGAATTAATCGATAGATTGGCGAGAGGGTCGGTTCAACAAAGATTAAATCAGGAGACATTAAAGGATTTAATTATTCCAATTATTGATTATTCAAGACAGGAAAAAATCTCTACACTCATTGAAAAAAGTTTCAATCTACGGGAGCAATCTGAGCAACTTTTGGAAACCGCTAAGCGTGCGGTAGAAGTTGCAATTGAGAGTAATGAGAAAAAGGCGATAGAGTTTATCGCAAGTGAGTCTTGTGGTTCCGTCTAAATAGTTTTAGAATAAACATTTTATAATATTTATGGGATTATAATGGCCACAGAATTGGAACTATCAGCATATCATGAGGCTGCACATGCTTTCATGGCAATTATGTTTTCTCAAAAGGTGCCCAAAATGTCTATCAACGAAAATAGCGCGAAGACGTCAATATATTATGGTGATGCAAATAAATTTTTACCATATGTATTTGAATACATTGCATATAAAAATCAAAAAATAGGAATTCCGAAATTAAACGGTACATTTTTGGATGTCTTAATCATGATTATGGTTGCAGGTAATATAGGAGAAAGCCATTATTCTAACCCAGAGTCAACAGTTGTAGAATTTAGTGACAGCGGAGAGGCGGTAGACGATATTCAGAGAATTAAAAATATATTTGAATATGCAAAGGATTATAACATTGCTCATAAATATCAAGATATAAATGGATATACACATATGGTTTTCCATGCTTTAGTAAGGTCAGATATTTGGTCAAAAGTTGAAAAACTTGCAAAGACTTTAATTGAAAAAAAATACTTGGATGAACAAGAGATTCAACAAATCATCGGATAATAAAAATCTGATGCGGTTTAAGAATTATATAATATTAACAGATTCTTAGAAAAACAATAAGAATTCAGGCGTAAGTTAAATTATATGGTTATTGGCATAAGAAAAGAAATAAATATTTAATCAATCATCATTTCAGTAAGCAAAATATTGTAAGTACTCTAGTCCATGTACTTGGGTAGGGGTTCGCGTCCCCTTTCGGTCACCATGAGGCCTCATTTTTGACTGAATGTGAGAGATTTAGCAACCTTGCTCAAAATTGACTCCTTATTTATCCATCTAAAATTTCCATAATTCACCCTTCACCTACAGCTTTCCTCAATCCATTTTCCCCATAACAATCCCTAACCAATGTCAAACCCTTCCCGCTCTTCCTCTCCTCTTCAGCCCTTACCATACTCTCATGCAATTTCTTCTTTTCCCGATCTTTGCTTTCCAACAGGTTTTGCTTCTCCTTCCGCTTCCGGCATATCGCATCAACGTAAGCAAGACTCATTTTATTATATTTTACCCCTTCCCTGAATGCAAAATCAACTGCATCAAATCCATATTTTTTTATGTATTCATTCACTAACCGCCTCTCTTCAGGCA
>OCZT010003076.1_pt1 | contig 17151 bp, 16 predicted proteins | sample 1539031 | NCBI WGS metagenome assembly OCZT01 (sample SAMEA3539308, study PRJEB22396) | soil metagenome | biome: tundra; feature: field; material: soil | place: USA | collected 2010-05 | depth 0.15 m | reverse complement strand
TCGCATACCCAAGTGTACCACAATTATAGTACGAACTTAAGGCGCGGGACACTAGGTGCTTGGCGCACGTATCAGCTCCGCGCTCGCGAGCGCGCGCGGAGCGCGTTTGAAGCAAATCACTATCGTCGAACCCGGAGCACCTTGCAAGGCGAACACACGTGCGTTGCGCGGAAACCGCGCATCTTTCGGACGATCGCACTCGCCGTCTCGCCGGGGCCAGCGGGCGACTGCATCGGCGACACGGCGATCGCCTCGCGCTGCTGCCTTTGTCCGATTGGGGAAGCGCTCGTTCCCAGGATGGGCGCCGACATCGTGGCTCCTCCGCACCCGAAGCAGCGACCCGGTCGACGGGGCGCGCGTGACCGCTCTTGCCGCCGAGCGGCAGCCAGCCGCCGGCATCGATCGGGCAGCTCCGTTTCGTCCGATGCGATAGCCCTCCTTGGCGCCGCCGGACTGTCGCTCTCCGATCGCATTGGGAGAGCGCCGTTAGCGAGGTTGGTCCGAGGCGACAGCGACTGCTCGGCCAAAAGTGGCCAGGTGATCTGCCGAGCGACCAAGCGCGGACGGGTAGATCACTTGTTGGCGAGTCGCAGCGTCAGCTTGGTGACGGTGGTTTTGTTGTTGTGGTGCTTGGCGGCGTCGTGGGCGTTGATCGTGGCTTTGGCGGCGATCCGGAGCACACGCTCGAGGCGGCTGAGCAGGTTGGCGGGGAGCTTGAAGGTGATCGTGTCGCCCTGTCCGGGCGCGAGCTTGAAGTGGTTGCGGACGAGAGTGGTGGCGCGCCGGCCGGTGGTGGCGAGCACGAGCTTTCCGGTGCACGAGCCGGTCGTGATCGGCGGGCACAGCACCACCATGCTGCCGTGGGCGGTCGTCTTGTGCTTCGCGGGCCGGTTGCCGGCGGCCGCGTCCCGCACGGCGGCGGCGGTCGTGGTCGTGATCGCGACGGTCGAACTGGTTGAGGTGACACCGGATTTGCTGAAGCTGCGAGCGTTGTGCCCGATCGTGAGGCAAGGCGAGAATTCCGAGGTGCTGCCGTCATCCGCGGTCGCGGTCACCGCATGCTGGCCGGCCGGCGCGGCCGAGAACGCCAAGGTGAACCGAATCCCGGTCGGCAGCACGCGGCGACCGAGGTAATGAAGGCCCTCGCCCGGGGTCACGCTATCGATCGCCCACCACCGAGATTGATCCCGAGCATGTTGCCGCTCATCTCGTTGTCGACGATCTGGTTGCCGACACCTCCGTAGATCGCGACACCACGCGGATCGTGCTCGTCAAGGACGACACCAAGCCCGCCGGCTATCAACTCGCGCTGATCACCACCGACCTGACCTCAACCCCCGCGCAGATCGTGGAGCGCTACGCCGACCGCTGGGCGATCGAGGTGTGCTTCGAAGAAGCCAAGCACCAAGCCGCCGTCGGCGACGCGCGCAACCGCACCCAGCGCGCCGTCAAGCGAACCGTCCCGTTCCAGTTCCTCGCGATGACCCTCACGATCATCTGGTACCAGCTCTACGGCAACCCGCAAACAGACCTCCACGAACGCCGCCGCACCGCCCCGTGGTACCGCCAGAACACCACCATCAGCTACACCGACATGCTCGCCGCGCTACGCCGCGAACTGATCCGCCACGAGTTCTGGGCACAAGCACACCCGATGACCACCAACCCAGAACTCGCACAACCCCAATCACCGTCAGCTCTCGCGGCCGCTTGAAACCACGAGAGTCGAGGTGAAGGATGAGCTCACGAAGGGCGCACGGCTGCGGAGTTGTACTCAGTCTGCGGACGGGTCCGTACCGATGTGCAACCAAGCCGGCGCCGTGAACATGGCACGTTGGGTCCTCCGCGTTGGTGCGTAGCACGGGGGCGCGGGGCGGCCGGTCTGCCGCCGGTCGTTCGAGGACTGACGAGGAGAAGCCGTCTGATGGTCGCACCGATCCCGCGAGGGCTGAAGCTGGTGGTTAGATGCGGCGTCTCGGCACTGGTCGCGCTGACCGCAACGACTGGCTCGGCGGCGGCTTCGCAAGCCGATTACGCCAAGGCCTACGCACTCGGGGTGCAGGCGTACACCTATGGACTGCCGCTCGTCGCGACTGACAAGACGTTTCGGAGCATGACGAGCATCAATGTGTCGAACGGCACCGGCTACGGGCCGGTCAACCAGTTCAACAATCGGCGCAAGCTGACGAATCCGACCAGCAAGGCCGTCGTCGCCCCGGGCTCGAACGGGCTCTCGTCGATCGCATGGCTCGACCTCAGGCGCGGGCCGCAGGTTCTGCACGTGCCACGGGTCAAGGGCCACTTCTTCGTGCTGGCGCTCGAGGATCCCTACACCGAGGACTTCAGGAACCTCGGCAGCGTCCACAAGACCAAACCCGGCTACTACGTGATCGCCGGCCCGGGCCAGCACAAGGTGCGAATCCCGGCGGGGACTCACCGGATCGACGTCGACTACACGCGGATCTGGATCATCGGCTCGACCCAGCTCAAGGGCACGAACGACGTCGCGAACGTCAACCGGATCCAGGACGGCTACACGCTGACGCCACTCACCAAGTTTGGCACCGATTATCACCCCAAGCGGCCGGCACATCCGGACACGACCATCAAGAACTGGCCGCTGCCCAGCGGGCTGCACTTCTTTGACGTGGTCGGGCACCTGCTCAAGCAGTTCCCGCCGCCGGCGGGCGACCAGGCCGAGTTGCGCCGGTTCGCCGCCGTCGGGATCGGCCCGGGAATGTGGCCCTCGGGGAACCCTCGTCTGAACCGCGACACGCTCAGGGGTCTGAAGGCCGCCGCAGCCGCCGGCCCGGCACAAATCCACGACGATGCCAAGGCCCTCTACGTGGCCGGGTTCGCGGCTCACAACGGCTACCTGCTCGGGGGCTTCGGTCACTACGGCACCGACTACAACTTGCGTGGCGTGATCGCCCAGATCGGCCTTGGTGCCGTTACGTCTGACCAGACGATCTTCGCGCTCAGCCTGAACGACCACAGCCTGCTGCCGCTGAGCGGATCGACGAACTACGTGCTGCACATGCCGACGGCGCCCCTGGTAAACGAGGGCTGGTCGCTGACGGTCTATGACACGCACGGGTTCCTGGTCCCCAATCCGATCCACCGCTACGAGATCAGCAGTGGCGTGCCGCTTACGCACAATGCCGACGGCTCAGTGGACATCTACCTGCAGAGCAGCCGGCCCACCAACCCGCGGCAGGCCCAGAACTGGCTGCCGACGGCCAGCGGAGCAGGATTCGAGCTGATCTGGCGGCTGATCGCTCCGAAGCCGAACACGATCACGGGCATCCTCGCCGGCAGCGGCTGGGAGCCGCCCGCGATCACCGCGGCACCCGCAGCGTCCGCGGCTCGCCGGGAACAGATGCCAGAGCGTTGGCAGGGTGCGATTCCGAGGAGGAGTGCTTGATGTTTGTCACGCGCACAGTCAACCAGCCAGCGGACGGCCGAGAGGCCCCGCCGCTTGCCGCCCACCGTGCGGTTTCTCGGATGGCCATGCTCTGCGTGGTGCTTGCGTCGTGTCTGGCGCTGGCCGGGTCAGCCGCGGCGGCGATCGGCAAGTCGTCGAGCTCGGCGCCGACCCCGGCTCCTGTGACGTGGGACCCGATGCTGATCTCGACGGACTCCGCCAGCCCAACCAGGGTTCCGAGTCCGGCCTCGGGGTTATTGCCCGACGGTCGCGAGCTGACTCCGTACGGGGCCCTGGTCAGCCTCGGTAGCTTCCCGACCGGCGGAGCGCTCACGGCGGACGGACGGTTCCTATGGACGGTGTCCGCGGGCGTCGCCAGCAACGACGTGCGGATCGTTGACACGGCGCATCGTCGCGTGTGCCAGATCCTGCCGGTGCCGGGTGCGTCGGGCGGGATCGCATTGGATTCGCGCGATCGCCTGGCCTACGTGTCCGGATTGGCGAACTCCCTGTGGCAGCCGTCAAGGAGCACATTGCCGGGGGCCGCGGGAAACGACGTCCTGGTCTATAGCTGGACGCCGTCATGCGGTCAGGCGCGTCTCGTCCGGGTGATCCCGGTTCCCGCGCCGCCCGGAGCGCCAACGCTTCAGGCGTTCCCGGTCGCCGCAGCCGGCAAGACGAGTTCGTGGCCGGAGCAGTTGGCAGTCTCACCCGACGGCACCCACCTGTTGGTGGCGCTGAATCTCGCTGACAGCGCTGCGGTGATCGACCTCAATCAGTCCGACCAGGTCCACTACGTGCCGATGGGGAGCGGTAGCTATCCGTTCGGCGCGGCGGTCCTGCCCGGAGGGCGCACGGGATTGGTGTCCAACGAGGCCACTGGCACGCTGGCCGTCGTCGATCTGCAGAGCGCCACGAGGCTGGCCAACATCAAGGTCGGGCCGCTGCTCTCGCACCCGCAGGGGATCGCAATCGACCGCACCGGCAGACGGGCGTACATCGCCCTGTCCGCCAGGGACGCGGTCGCCGTCGTGAATCTGCGTTCGCGGCGAGTCGAGCGGACGATCTCGGTCGCGCGGAGCGCCGGGCTGGGAACGATGCCCGTCGCAGTGGCGCTCGCGCCGAACGGCAAGCGGTTGTTCGTGGCCGAGTCGGGTGCCGACGAGATCTCGGTGATTCGGGTGCCGAGCCGGGAGACTCGGCCCGCGCTCGACTGGACGATCGTAGGACGGATACCGACCGCCGACGAGCCTGAGGCGGTGCTCAGCACAGCGGGCCGGGGCAGGCGACCGGCGCGCCTGATGTGGATCGCAGCCCGGGGGCTCGACGTCGGTCCAAACCCCACCGGCCCCAACCCGACTCTGGTCAGCGATCCGATCTTCTGGGCGTTCCACCCGATTCCGCCACCCACGGTTGACATCTTCGATGTGGGGGTCACGTACCTCGCCGCACTGATCGACGGCCGAGCGGGGCTGATGGCGCTGCCATCCGATGCACAGATTCGCCGGCTCACGGCCGCCGCGGCGCGCCAGCTGCAGCCCGTCGGCGCTCAAGCACCACCCGCGAACACGCCGCTACGCGCGGGCGGCCCGATCAAGCACGTGTTTTTCGTCGTCCGCGAGAACCGCTCCTACGACCAGATGCTCGGGGCCCTCGGCCGCGGCGACGGCGACCCGCAGCTCCAGGTCTTTGGCAACGACGTGACGCCGAACATGCACGCGCTGCTCGCGCGGTTCCCACTGCTTGACAACGTGATGGCCAACTCGGACGCGTCGATTCAAGGGCATTACTGGACCAGCGCTGCGAGCGTCCCGGACTACGTGAGCCGCAACTGGCTCCCGTACTACGCCGCGCGCTTCCGACCCGCCGACTTCGGCATGTACGCGGTCACTCGGCCGGCCGGCGGCTTCCTGTTCGACCAGGCTGAGCGCGAGCACATCTCCTACTTCAACTACGGCGAACTGTTCGGCGGCGTCGGTTCGATCCCCGACCGCGACCGCTCCGCAGCGCAGCTGAAGGAGTTGGCCCGCGTCAGCGCCCACTCCGACCTCGGCCCCGCGGGCGGGCTCACACCGGGCGGCTGCTACCCCGCCGCCGCGACGATCGGAGTTGCCCTCGACAATCGCGAGATGTTCGATTCAAGCCTCCCAGCCGGCGCGCCCGCGGGCAGCTACTCACGGATCGACTGCTTTCGCCGGCGCTTCGCCAGACAGTTGGCCAAGCGCGACGTCCCGGCGTTCAATTATCTCGTCTTCTCCAGCGATCACACACGCGGCACCCAGGCCGGGTTCCCAACCCCGTCCGCGATGGTGGCCGACAACGACCAGGCGCTGGGACAGCTGGTGGACACGATCTCGCACTCGCGGATCTGGTCCTCCTCCGCGATCTTCGTGGTCGAGGACGACTCCCAGGACGGCGCCGACCACCTCGACGCGCACCGGATCCCAGCGCTGGTGATCAGCCCATACGCGCGTCGCGATGTCGTGATCGGCAACCGCTATGACCTGGTCTCCGTGATCCGCTCGATCGAGCTGATTCTCGGGATGAAGCCGCTCGGGCTTAACGACGCTCTGGCGACCCCGATGTACGACGTGTTCTCACCCAAGCGGGTCAACGCCGCTCCGGTCACGAACGTTCCCGCCCGAATCGACCTGCTGACCCGCAACACGGCAGCCAGTCCTGACGCGCAGCTGTCAAACGGACTCGCGCTCGGAAAGCCCGACCAAGTCCCGCAACAGCAACTGGACACGATCTTGTGGCAATCCGTGTACGGGGGGAACAGCACGCCGCCCGCTCCGGGACCAAACGGTTCCGCCAATGATAAGTAGACGACAACGACGCCGAGGTCACGCATGTTCCGTTCGCACCGCAGGGCGCTGATCGCCGTTACGATCGTGGCGGCGTCGTCGGCTGCGGCCGTGCCGATCGTCTCGGCGAGCGCCTCATCAGCGCATCGCCCACGCCGGCACGTGGCAACCCGGGATGGCCTCGGGATCCGGCCGGGCAAGATCAAGCATGTGTGGTTGATCATTCTCGAGAACAAGTCCTATGACGCGACGTTCACCGGTCTGAACAAGAACACATACCTGTGGCGGACGCTGCCAGGTCAGGGGGTGCTGTTGAAGAACTACTACGGCACCGGGCACTTCAGCTTCGATAACTACCTCGCGCTCGCGAGCGGCCAGGCGACGCAGCCGGACACACAGGCTGACTGCTTCTACTACGACCAGTTCGCAGGCCATGTCGACAAGTCGGGCTCATTGAAGACGAATCGGAACTACGGGCAGATGACCTCTGCGCAGGGCCCGAACGCAGCGATCGGCTCCAACGGGTGCGTGTATCCGGCGAGCGTGCCGACGCTGTTCGGGCAGCTCGACGCGGCGAAGGTCAGCTGGAAGGGCTACGCGCAGGATCTCGGTAACACCGATGCCGGTGCTCCGGTGCACGACGCCGGCGCGCGATACTGCGGGGCGCCATTCGCCTCGCCCGGTCCGACGGGCAGCACCGCGCAGCCCAACCCGCCGGTGGCCGACGCGACCGATCAGTATCTGCCCAAGCATTTCCCGTTCCCGTGGTTTGACTCGATCCTGAAATCAGGCGACTGCACCTCCCGGCACATCGCGAACGTGTTCGACCCGGCCAACGGCCTGTACCACGACCTGCAGCGAGAGGCGAGCACTCCCGCCTTCAGCTGGATCTCGCCGAACATGTGCAGCGACGCCCACGACGCCGTCTGTCACGGGAACAACCTCTCGGGCGGGTTCTCCGCCCCGAACACGGCCAGAGCGCCGGCGAACTACACCGGCGGGCTGTACGCCGCCGACCTGTTCCTGAAGCATGTGATCCCGGAGATCGAGGCATCGGCGGCATTCCGCGACGGTGGACTGATCGACATCACCTTCGACGAGGCCTACCCGCCGTTCACCTACACCGGCAACAGCTTCGCGAACTCAACGATCGTGGCGCCGGACGCGGCCACATCGATCGCGACTGACTCCGCCGGAGAGACGCTGTTCGGTCACCGGGTGCACGACGAGCCGACCGGTCCGAACACCCCCCTGGCCAAGGACCGCGCCGGCAACGAACTCTACCCCGGACCGGGTTTTAACTCCTACGTGGACCGCCCCAGCAACTGCGTTTCGCAAACCGTCCCGCCGCAGCCGGTTGGGACCTGCATCCTCGGCGGCGGTACTCACGTCCCTGGCGCCCGCACCGACTCCTCAGCCACCGCACCGGCTGGGAGCTCCACGATCGCCGATAACGCGATCTCGGCGATCGACGCGCATCGGTCGGTCAGCGGCACCGGGATCCCGGCCGGCGCGTTCGTCGGGCCGGTCACCAATACGCCGATCACCGCGATCGCCCCGAGCCAGAGCGGCGGGTTCGCGGACGCAGGCTCGTTCACGCTGGTGGACTCGACCGGACGTCTGCTGAGGACGATCGGGGCGGTCAGCGGCGTCAGACTCGGCGCGCAGACCCCGGCGAGCGATCCGCTCTATGACGCCACCGACGCGACGATCGGCGGCGGCGATACCGGCAGCGTGCTGATCAGCCCGTACATCCGCCCGGGATCGGTCAGCACCGGCTACTACAACCACTACAGCTGGCTGCGCACGATCGAAGATCTGTTCAACGTGCGCCGCGTCTCCCGCGGCCTCGACAGGAAGGGTCATATCGGATACGCCGCCCAGCCCGGCCTTGCGCCGTTCGGCGCGGATGTGTTCAACCATCCGCAGGGCCGCCCAGCGGTGCGATCGCAGCGCTACGGCCGAATCCCCGCCTGGCTGCGCCACGCCACCGCCCGCGTCGGACGGCGGCTGCACGCCAGCCGCGCCCACCCGGCGCTCGCGGTCCAGGGCGACAGCGTCACGATCGATTTGGCGGGCGGGCAAGCGCTCGCTACCGTGGTCGGCCCGACGATCGCCAACCAGGGTCAGTTCCCGGTCCCGATCAGTAGCCCCTGCACGTTCTCCGTCAGGCTTTCGGCCAGATCCGGCACGATCCCGATCAACCCCGCTGCGTTCACAATCGTCGACGAGCTCGACCACGTGCACCACCCGCAAGTGACCGCGCTCGACGGTCGCGCCCTGCCGCGCCGGCTGCAGCCGGGACGGACGCTGTCGCTGATCGTGCGCGCGGTCCTACCGGTTGGCAACGGCCACCTGCAGTGGGCGCCTGGCCCGATCGCCGCGTGGGACTTCGACGTCGAGACCGACTGATCCCGGCGCACCGCTCGCGCTCGACCCGGCTCAGCGGAGTGGCCGTCCGTAGCGGAGGTCGGCGGGTGGATGGTGCTCATGAGCTTCGATCGGCCCACCACGCGAACGGAGCGTGACTAGTGTCCTGATGCGGAAGTTCGGATCAGGGCACTAGCGCGGGATCAGCTGAACGATCGGGATGACGCGTCCCGCGTTCCCGGCCCACGCACGGTAGGCGGCGAACTGAGGAAAGACGCGGTCAGCAAGATCCCACAGTCGTTGTCGTTCGCGTTCGTCTTGGACGACTTCGGCGCGAAACGGGAGACCGCCGAAGACGACGTCGGGATGCGTGCGGAGGTTGTGGTACCAGGCTGGGTTCTTCGGCCATCCCCGCTTGGACGCAATGATCGTCACGCGGTCGCCGTCGTGGAAGTACAGCGTGGCATTCCGGCGTGCTTGCCCGGTCCGGGCGCCCCGCGTCTCGAGCAGCGCTGCGGCAACCGGCCCGGTGGTGCTCACCCGACCTCGCGTGAGCTTCAACAGATGCGGGTCGAGCTTCCACAGAACCTTGGCGGAGAGCCAAAGACCTACCTTCGCGGTGGCGCACCGGCACACCGCGAGATAGAGCCGACCCCGCGGCTTGTATGGGTCCACGTAGCGCAGCTTTGGAGTGTCGGCCATGCCAGGATCAGCCCTGTCGCTCTGCGGCACGCTGTCGGCGAGCCCCGGGACCGTAGTTGAAGACTGGACCGGGTCACAGAGCCAGATCATCACCGTGACACAGGGCCAGCGCCTGCGCGAAGCTGAACGCGCCGAGGTCGACGTCGGGCTGACATCCGGTCAGCCACTGCGCGACCGCCTCGCCGATCGCAGGTGAGTGCTTGAACCAGTGCCCCGAGCACGCCGACACGATCAGGACCGAGTCGTGTTCGGGGTGACGGTCGATCACGAACCGGCTCCCGCGCGTGCTCGTGTACAGGCAGGAGACCGTCTTCAGCGGCTTGGCGCCGAGCCACGGCAGATACGGCGAGATGCAGCGCTGATACATCTGATCGATCTCCGCCCGGGTCGCCGGGTGCTGGCGGCCATCCGGCACGGTCGTGCGCTCGTACGCCTCCGACGCCACCTTCACCCCACCTCGCGGACCGTCGAGAGCCGTAGAAGCCGTCGAGGTGAACGAAGCTGCGCTGGTCGCCGCCGAAATCCCAGATGAACGTCGGCATGTCACGGAGCTGCTCGAACCTGCGCCGGATCGGGAACCAGTAGAGGAGCTGCCGGTAGACGGCGAAGATGTCGCGACCGTCCGGGAACAGCTCGCTGATCCACGCCCCGACGCACAGAAGCAGCTGCTCCGCGCCGTAGCTTCCGGCATCGGTGGTGACGATCACGCCGTCGGGCGATGCGGTCCACCTCTCGACGCGCTCCCCAAGCTGTAGCTGGGCACCGCTGCGCCGGGCGAGCTCCAGCTGCGCGGCGACGGCCGCCTCAGGCCGCACATATCCGCCCGCCGGCTCGTAGTACGCCTCGGTTTGCTCATCGACCGCGAACATCGGGAACCGCGCTCGAACCTCCGCGTTGGTCAGATCCAGGTGGTCGATCTCGTACTCGCGCGCCGACGCCCGTGTCTCGTTCAGGAACGGACTCGCCGGGTGCGCGAGGACGACGGTCCCGGGTTGGGTCAGCACCTGCGTGCCGGACGCCTGCTCGATCTCGTGCCAGAGCTCGTGCGAGCGGCGCACGAGCGGCACGTACTCCCGGCCTTCACCGATAGCCAGCCGCGTGACCCTGGTGTCCCCGTGGGTCGAGCCCCACGGATGCGGCGGCACGTAACGGTCGGTCCCGATCACCGATACGCCGCGGCCGGCCAGGCGCTGCGCAGCGCGCCAGTCGGCGTTCCCGGCAAGCCACTCCGGGTCCCCGCCGCAACGCAAGCGGCATGGCGTCGCCGGCTCCACGACATCGATGGCGCGCACGCCAGCATCGCCCGCGTCCACGGCGCCGAAACAGCCCGCAAAGCCGCGCTTGATGCGCTCAGCGTGCTGCGAGCGGCCTGCGGCGCCGGGGAACTGTCGCTCACCAGCCCAACGGCGGGCAAGCGCGACCACTACGCCAAACAGCAACAAGCCGACGAGCGCCTCCTGCACACCGCGATCCAGACGCTGACCGCAAGGCTGCGCCGGGCCGGAGCAAACCACCTGTGAGCCGCCCGGCCCACCTCTCCAGCGACAGGGCTGCGGGCTCCCGCATCGACCGGCTCGCGCTACGGATCGCCAAGCGTTCGCCCACGCCCTTTCCCGCGCCGGATGACCGCCCGGCGATCGGGAACGGTCAGCTCTCGCGCCGGAAACTGCTCACCCGCGCCCTATCCGCCAGCGTGCTCGCGATGCTCCCGCTGCGCCTCGCCAACCCATCCACAGCGCGTGCCGACGCCTACTGCGCCGTCCAATGCCTCAACGACGCCAACGCGGCAGCCCTGACGCGCTTCTCGACATGCTCTAAGGCGGCTTTCGGTGTCGATCTCCCGACCGTCCAGGACTACACCGCATACGTCGCCTCAAAGATCAAGCTCGGCGGCCTTGGCGCGCTTCTCGTCCTGACCGAAACCGTCAGGTTTGACGGGTGCAACACGGCGAACGTAGTTCGCTACCAATACGACGCGGGACAATGTGGCTCGCCCAACTGCGGCGACCCCAAGAAGTACCCACCCCAGCCAGGATGCGACATGTGCGTGGAGCAGTGCTGCTTCTGTCCCACGGGCGTGGTCGCCGCCGGTTGCCTGCCTAACGGAGACACCACAAGTTGCGGCGAATCCTGCGCAGCGTGTCTGCAGAGCAAGGCCGCCGGGTTCCCTGTCAACGGCCGGTGTTGAGTCTCGCGCCGCGCCAGAGTCCCCACGGGATCCCGTGGACGATCACCCCGCACAGCCGCAACTTGTCCGGGCATCACCTCGTCCTACCAGCTCACGCCGAGACCGAGCGAGTCGAGCCGTACGACCGGCGCTGGTGGCCGGCCTTTCAACCGGCCTTGACAGCCGCGAACGACTAAACCACGGACCGAGGCGTCGGCGTCCGCTCAACGTTCCCCCGCGTACAAGACCCTCGATGCCTGACAGGGTTCGCGTCGGCCCGTACCGGGCCTTCCGCCGGCTCGCGCGCAATGGCCCGCTACTCCGCATCCTGGCGGTTGGAGCTCGCCGCCCGATGTTGTCGTCGAAGCGGGACCACGAGCGGTCGGTGCTGACCGAGCCGCCAGCTCACGCGTCCGATCGCCGAACCGCGACGACGTGTCCTGCGCAGGCGCTTGCTTGTCCGACGCGTCTCAGCAAGCATCACGGACGTTAGCTGGCTCGCCGCGGTGAGGCTCCCCAGCAAGCGATAGGCGGCATCGCCGTCACTGTCCCTATCGCGTGCAACCAGCGGCGCCGACCTGTCTGCCGGCGCCGAGCTCGCCGCTTGTGCATTCGCCCAGGAGGAGGCGTCCTGTCCGGACCGTCCAGCTTCTGCCCCGAGACGATCGGCTGGCGTGTCATCGGTCCCGGCGCGTGGCTCGTGCCTTCACGCGCAAGCACCAGCGAGCGATCCTCGCCGATCCCGATGAAAGCGCAAGTGGCGGAGCGCAGCGCAGCACCGCCACGCCGTCTGCGCCGGCCACCAACGGCGCGCTCGGATCTGGGCGAACTCGGAAGTCAGGTGCGGCTCGATGCCGCCCAGATTCGCACGAGCGCTTTCTGGGATAGCACTCGTGCTGATGCGCGCGGATGGCCCGACCTGGCGGCGCCGACGTCGGCACGCATGCTCTCACCCGAAAAGAGCGGAGAGTCCGGTCTCACGTTGAAGCGCGCGCCGGCGGCGGTGTACCTTCCGTCCTCGCGTGACGATGGATTCCGACTGGCTCCTGTTCCTCGGCGCTGGCGCATCCGTTGCCAGACCGGCGGGACTGCCGGCGTTCGACTGGCAACGTTCGGATATTGGGAGCGCCGGAATAGGCGGGTTCGCGCCGGGCGCTGCTTGTGTGGGTGTTGGACATGTGCCCCCGGTGCGGACGTCCGGCGGGCCGGAACCCGACCGTAGGGAGGGCGCGTCGGCGATCCCGGAGGGCTTGCAGGCCCGCCGGTCGTCTGCAACGGTGGAGGGCATTGGTCCGGCACCCACACCGCGGAGGCTGAGGTGTTGAGTCGCGTGCGCGTCGACCTGAGGGGGATCGGCCGCCGCTGGCCTAGCGGGTCACGCCGGCGAGGAGCGCGATCGAGAGCCCGCTTAGGGCGTGGGTGCGGCGGTCGGTGGCCGTCTGAATGGACGGCGGACGACGGCGAGGATCTCGAGGGCGACGAGGATGACGGCTCCGAGGCAGACAGCGATGATGGCGATCGCGCTCCAACCGTTGTTCATCATGGTGCCGGCGCCGGGACCGAGGAGCTGTTGCTGGCGGCGCTGCCAGTCCTGGCGGGTCATGTGCTGCCAGGCGCCGCCCATGATCCAGCTCCACTCGCTTGAGCTCATCATCGCGCCGATGCCGCCGTTGGCGGCGTAGCCGCCCATCATTGCGGAGCCGCCCATCATTCCGGCGCCGCCGGCGATCCCGCCGGTGCGGGTGGAGCAGCCGGCGTAGCGAGCGCCGAGGAGCTGGTGCATCCGGGACTCGCCCTGTTCGCCGAGCATCGCGCGCATGCGGTCGTTCATCGCCTGGTGCAGGCTGGTGGACCCGAGCGCGCGGAACATCACGTACTCGCCGATGTGATCGAGATCGCCGGCGGACAGGGCGCTGCAGGTCTTGGTGCCGGCTTGCAGCTGCCCGATCAGGTTCTGTCCCTGTCGCTGTTCGTCGGTCAATGACGCGCGCGCGGCGGCCGGGATCAGGAGAACGAGAGCGATTGTGATGAGCGCGAGCCGGGGGCGCATATCCAGGACGGCAGGTCGCGGCAAGCGCAGCGGCGACCGTTCAGGCCCGTAAGGCGGGTGTGGGCAACTACCCACGCGAACCTCCGTGCGCGGTGCTCAATCGAGGCCGGTCCTGAGCGCTTCGAGCTGGTGGGCTTGATGCTTGAGGAGGCCTGCGAGGACCTGTTCGAGGGTGCGGTGCCCGTCGCAGAACCTGAAGCTGCCGTCCGGTGGGATCGCGTCCAGCTGAGTGTCGGTCAACTCCGCGATCCGGCCGAGCGTGTCGCGGGAGCCTGAGAGCTGCTCGACCACGGCGCCCACATCGATCGTGTCTGCCGTGTACTCGCCGTCGTGTTGTCCGGCGCCCGGGTCGTGTTCGGCGTGGTCTGACGGTCTGTGGCCGATCGCTCGCAGGAACCGAGGGATGCGATGACCCCCGTGCTGCGCCGGTCCGTGGGCGCCTGACATCCGGTCGCTGGTCTGGACGAAGGCGGCGATCCGCTGGTAGTTGTCGGCCGTGTGCCGCGCGGACGCGCCGACGGTCCCGTCGCCGAGCTTCTCCCGGCCGGGGCACGGCCGGCGCAGCGAGCCCTCGTCCAGTGCCGAGATCAGGTTGATCAGCTCTGCGATCTGCTCGTCGGTGGTCGCGTGAAGCTGCTTGCCGCGTTCGGTCATCGCGATTCCCCTCGTGTCCGCTCAGTGGTGGGCATGGGCGGCGTGCCCGTGATCGGCGGGTGCGTTCCGCTCAGGTACTTGTCGGGGTCGGCTTCGAACGCGTGCAGGCAGTGGTCCGAGCAGAAGTAGTAGGTCCGCCCGCCGAACTGCTTGGTCACGGCCTTGGCGCGGTCGACCTTCATCCCGCACACGGGGTCGGTCGCTCCGCGCTGGACGGTGAGCCAGAACAGGCCTGCGAAGATCGCGACGCCGAGCAGGTTGAGCGCGAGCTTGTAGTCGAGGTGGATCGCGGTGAAGATGTCGGCGCGGGTCGGTCGTGGTCCGGTGGGGAGCAGCCCGAGCGCGCTGAAGATGCCGTTGACGATCAGCGCGGCGATCACCATCGTCACGAACATCAGCGCGGTGATCCGCACGGTGAATCGCATGCCGTAGTACTTGCGGTAGATCGCGAGGATCGGCAGCACGATCAGGTCTGCGAACAGAAACGCGAGCACCCCGGCGAACGAGATCCCGCCCGACCACAGCACCGCAGCGAGCGGGACGTTCCCGACCGAGCAGACGAAGCTGAGCACCGCGATGATCGGGGCGATGATCACGTTCTCGATCGTCGGCAGCGGCGCCGGAGCGTTGCGCAGGAACAGGTGCTCGAAGAAGCCGTTGCCGAACTGCGCGATGAACCCCGCGAGCAGGAACCCGATCGTGATCTCCTTCCACAGCATCTGCCAGTCGCCGCGGAAGTTGTGCGCGACGTCCGACCACGCCCGCGCCGAGGTGAGCCGCTCACGCCAGGACAGCTCTTCGCCGGCGGCGTGGTGCTGGTGGCCGGTGTCCGCTTCCTGTGCGTGTTCACGAGCCTGCTCCTCGAGTTGGCGGCTGACGAACAGCCGCAGCAGCACCGTCATCAGCACGATCATCACGATCCCGCCGACGTACTCGGCCACGGTGAACTGCCAGCCGATCAGCACCCACAGCACCAGCCCGAGCTCCCACACGAGGTTCGTCGAGGCGAACTGGAACGCCAGCGCTGAGGCCGCCGAGGCGCCCTTCTGGAACAGCGACTTGCCGATCGCGATCGCTGCGTAGGAGCACGACGACGACGCGGCGCCGAGGCCGGTCGCCCAGCCGACCGGGCGCGGGCCGGAGCCGCTCATCAGCCCCTGGATCCGCTCGCGGGGGACCCATGCCTGCACGATCGCGGAGATCGCGAACCCGAGCACGAGCGCCCACCACACCTCCCACGCCATCAGAAACGAATCCCGCAGGCCGTGCCAGATCACATCGAACACACTCACGCCAGCCACCATAACAGATACCCCTAGGGGGTAGAGGTACGTGGTAGGATTCGGGGATGCCGAAGACTCAGGCGCCCGCCAGGGGCTATACCGCCACCAAAGACCAGCTGCTCGCCCGCCTGCGACGGATCGAAGGACAGATCCGCGGGATCGAGGGAATGGTGCAGGACGACCGGTACTGCATCGACATCCTCACCCAGATCAGCGCCGCCCAAGCCGCGCTGGACAAGGTCGCGCTCGGACTGCTCGACGGGCACGCCCACACCTGCGTGATCGGCGCTGAGCCCGACCAGCAGGACGAGCGGACCGAAGAGATGATGGCCGCCGTCGGACGACTCCTCAGACGCGGCTGAGCCGCCGGCCGGCGCCGGGCACTCGCTGCCAGTCCTCATGCCGCAACCGCGGCGGCAGATCTCACCCACAGGCCGACCCTAACATACCCCCAGTGGGTATTTTCCCGTAGGTCTGATGCACCTAACCGCGGATGGCGGACCGCCCCGTTCGGCGTAGCGTGAGCCGCAGCATGAAACGACCAGAGGGCACCGTTCCTCCATCACAAGCGGCGATCGAGGTCAGCATGAACCTGCTGCACACCAATCAGACCAATCTCAAGCAACGCGTCCGCGACGCGGGGCACGGCTGGATGATGCTCGGCTGCGTCGCGATGCTCGTCATCGCAATCGTGCTCGTCGCCACCGGCGTCGCCAGCGTCAGCTTCATCTTCGCCGCCGTCATGTGCGCCGCGATGATGGCGATGATGATGAACATGATGGGCGGCATGGGCAGCCGCAACGGAGGTGAACATCGATGATGTATTGGGGCAATCACATGAGCACCGGGGACTGGGTCTTCTCGATCTTCGGCACGCTGATCATCCTCGCGCTGATCGTCGGTGTGATCGTCTGGCTCGTCTCTCTGAGCAGCCGCAGCGACACCGGCCCGACCGCCGCGGGCGAGTCGGCCCGCGACATCCTCGACCGGCGACTCGCCGGCGGCGAGATCACAGTCGAGCAGTACCGGCAGCTCCGCGGCGCGCTCGACGACGCAGCTCGGACCTCCGACGCGCAACCGTCGCGGGATCCTGCGGGCGTGGCAGGCTAACGCCGCGACGGAGATAGGCACAGAGGTTCACTTGTCGAGCCGCGCCGCGACGTAGTCGGCGTAGGTGGCGCCGGCCATCCGGGCCCAGGCCGCCGCGCGTGATTGGTGGATCCCGATCCGCTCGGCGAATATCGGCGCAGGGAGCCGCGCGGCGAGCGCGAGCAGCGCGGCGTGCCGGCCCTCTCGGCTGCGCTCGATCCCGTGACGCTTGAGCCGTTGCTGCAGTCGGTCGGCGGTGATGTGCTGCCCAGCGTGCCGGCCGGGGATCAGCCACCCGTCGGTCCCGGTCGACCGCGAGCGTGATGAGCTCCGCCGCGGTGATCCTTGGGCGTCGTCCTGCACCGCGTCTGGCGGGCAGGAGATCATCCACCAGCACATAAAGTGCGGTGAGAAGGTCGTCGAGGTCGGCGAGCACGAGGCCACCTCCGTGGTCGACGTTGCTAGAGCAACGCTGACCTTCGACGACCTCTCCTTCCCTCCTGGCCCAGCCATCACGGCCGCCACCAATTCGGGATCACTCATCTAGACCCAATACCGTTTCCTTAGTGTCCGGTGGGGTGGTTATGGTTGCGGCGTGCCTCGGT
>OCZT010003075.1_pt1 | contig 17155 bp, 19 predicted proteins | sample 1539031 | NCBI WGS metagenome assembly OCZT01 (sample SAMEA3539308, study PRJEB22396) | soil metagenome | biome: tundra; feature: field; material: soil | place: USA | collected 2010-05 | depth 0.15 m | reverse complement strand
ATATTAATAGGTCAATCGGTTCCACCACCACCAAATTGGTTAGCGTTAAATGTTGACACAACAATTGTTTAATATATTTGTAAGTTATGAATATTATTAGTATCTTTGCAGAATGAAGGTGGCGAATATTGTTTCAACCAGTAACATAAAAGTTTCAGATGAATTCAATGTGGTGAAGGCTATTGGTGAGATAATCCATAGCCTTCCTACATTAATTGTAGGGTATGATTATGTGAATAAACATTACCCAAATTTCGACATAACTAATATAAAGTTAGATGAAAATCTTTATTGGACTTTTAAACGAACTGAAAGACGTGATAAGTTTGAAGAAGATTTAGAATGGTTTAAAACCAAAGTGTTTGAAGACCTAACCAAACAAGTCAATTATGTGTTCGTGGACCCAATACAACGGAAGACACATGTACTTTGGAAAATAGTTAGAAAAATAGCCAATTTGAAACATAAAATCACTTATATTCAAGGTGAAATGGTTTATATATATGGTGATAATTTAATTTTTGGAATTGATTTAAAATTATTACGTTTCATGTCAATGAATATCGATAAAATAAAAGATAAGATAAAACAAATCAGTGATGTCTTTTTGGATGACAATAAGATACTTATAGAATATAAAAAAAATGTAGGAAAACTTGGGGACCAAGTACGATACATACCCTTTTTATACTCTGTAAGCAATGGACAAAACGATTCTTCTAGCCTCATTCATCTTCCCAGAAAGAGTTGAATGGTTTCTTAGTTATCTTGAGGCTAAATTTAACATTACCAAAGACAAGGTTTTTTGTTATAAGAATTTAGATGATGAATCTAAGGTTATCATAACTTTCAAACTGAGTATACCAGAAGGTAAACGTTACAACCTTAAAGATTTATTTCCTAGTGCTATTCCTATACATAAAAAAGGTAATGCCTTATATACCATTAATGCGCTCAATAAGCTCATAGATCAAAGAAATGGGGATTCAGTAGGTAATATTGATAATAAGTCCGTTATAATCGATTGGAATGAATATCAGAACAAATTACTGTTAACCAATGGCAAAGAATTGTCTTTTTTGAGTATTCAACGTGTTTTTTAGCTATTTCGGGATATTTATATAAAAAGATAACACTATTCAAACCAAACTGTTATGGAAAATAAAGAAACAAAAAAAGACGATAAAAACCTGGATAAAGCATTAGATGGGTTTTTAAATACTGAGAATCAAGACCCTAATTTGGACTGTAGTTCTGGTGTTTGCGTTATAAAAGGTGATAAGAGCCTTGTAGAACGTATTAATAAAAAAATAATTACCGAAGACGGTAGACAACTTTTATTCTAATCATATACATGAAAAAGAAAAAATTAAATTCAGCTTTATTGAAAGAGGCCCTTAGTAGATTCAATTTATTGAGTGAATACGACTTTTATCAAGAGAAGAAGGAGTTACCAGAATATAAAGACCTTCTTCTTGGTGATATCGATGAAGAAGAAATGCCAGATGATGCTAAACCAGATAATGGTAAACCAGATGACGCACAAGCTAATGATGATGCAAAAGATGTTGGTGCAGATTTAGGTGTTGATGGTGATGCAACTGATGATGGTGAAACTGTTGGTGATATTCCAGAACCAGATTCGGACCCAACTGCTGAACCAACCCCAGAACCAGCTCCAGCCCCAGAACCAGAAAGTGATGATGTTGAAGTTGATGTAACTTCATTGGTAAAGGGTTCAGAAGAAGCGAAACATGCTGCTGATATTGCTAGTCATAATTCAGAAATGATTATGCAACAATTAAAGAATTTAGAAGCTCGTGTTGCAAGTATGGACAAAGTTAGTGATAAAATCGAAGACCTTGAAAAAGAAATAATTAAACGTAACCCAACACCTGTTGAAAAATTAGAAATGCGTTCACTTAGTTCTTATCCTTATTCACAAAAATTAACTGATTATTGGGCTGACAAAGAAGGTGCGTATGATGTTATGAATAAAGATAATGATAAGAAAGAATATGTTTTAACCAAAGATGATGTTGATGCTGATTACAGTGATTCAAACATTAAAAAAAGCTTCACGATAAATCCAGAGCAAAAGGATTATGAAGAAGAAGATATCTAATTAAAATTAATTACAATTATAAAAAAAAGACACTAAATTAGTGTCTTTTTTCGTTTATAAAATAAATTTTGTTGCAAACTTGCATCCATGGAAAAACCTTCGTATCTTTGTAAAAATGAATATATTTTACAGCTATTTTTGATGAAAATATATGAAAATTTTACTTGACTTTTACATATAAATTAGTATCTTTGTATTAGCTAAATTAAAGAAAAATAACAAACAAATATAAACAAGAAAAAAAAAACAAAATGAGTGAAACAAAATCAAATCCGTTAGAGGCTATGTTAGCCCAATACGAAACAAACAACAAGCCAAAGTATACGCCACGTGCTGATGCAAATGTCTATGACTTAAAAAATTATTTTAACACGTTCATGAAAGACGGTGTTGAATCGGCAAAAAAAGAAATCCGTATTCTTCCAACAGCTGATGGTTCAAGTCCATTTGTTGAAATGTATGGTCACAAAGTACAAGTAGAAGGTGTGTGGAAAACATTCGCATGTTTAAAACACGAAAAAGGTGAAGCTTGTCCTTTCTGTGAAGCTCGTGAAGCTTTATTGGCAACTGGCAAAGATTCTGATAAAGAATTAGCTAAAAAATACAATGCAAAATTAATGTATGTTGTAAAAGTTATCGATAGAGACCTTGAAGCTGAAGGGGTTAAATTCTGGAGAATAAATCATGATTACCGTAAAACTGGTGTTATGGATAAAATTCATGGATTGCTTTCTTCTTTGAAAAAAGACAGAGATTTCTCTAACGCAGATAGTGGTCGTGATTTAGTTATCACAATCAATAGAGATCAAAACAAGAAACCAGTTGTTTCTTCTATTGTAGCATTAGATGCAACTCCGTTATCTGAAAATGCTGAATTAAAAGCTAAATGGGTTGCTGACCCAAGAACATGGGAAAATGTTTATAGCGTAAGAACTTACGACTATTTAGAAATCATCGTTAAAGGTGGTGTTCCAGCATGGGATAAAGAAGCGAAGAAATTCGTTGATAAAGCATCTTTAAAAGCTGAAGATGGTGAAGCTCTACAACAAGAGTTAACTATTGGTGTTGAAAATGTTAAAGCTGGTGTAACAACTGCTACAAGCACTTCAACTACAACACCAGCTGGTGAGGATTCAAAAGATGATTTGCCGTTCTAAAGGCGTTCTTTTAGATAGTAAAGAAAAACACATAGAATACTTTAACTTTTGCAAAGAACTCTATGAATATTAAACCATTTTAATTAAATGTTTTACAATAAACAAGAGAAGGTTGGGAACAGCCTTTTTTTGTTCAAAATAACAAAAGAATAAGAATATGAATTAATAATGGCTAAAAAACCAAGTAAGAGTGGTTCAACTGAGGGTAACTCAGTTGATAAAAAACCACTTGAAAAGAAATCATTCGATAACAAAGCATTTAAAAAAAAATTAGGACTAGGTGCACAAATCGTAAAAGAAAAAGAATTATCATGGATACCTTTCAAAAAGGCTTTCCATGATGCAGTAGGACTTCCAGGCGTACCACGTGGTTACACAACACAATTTAGAGGTTTCTCTGACGTAGGTAAATCAACAGGTATTTATGAAGCACTAGCTGGTGCACAAAAATTAGGTGATTATTGTATTATAATAGACACTGAAGGTAGTTTTAATTGGGAACACGCTAGATTGGTTGGTTTCAAATATGAAGAAGTAGTTGATGAAGATGGTGTAATTGTTGATTATGATGGGCCAGACTTTATGTATTTCGGTGGTCCAGATTTATTATCTTTGTACCAAAATTATGATTACAAAGATTCTAAAATGAAAACAGAACCCCAAAGATTTATTCCAGTGGTTGAAGATGTTGCTCGTTTGATGAATGAAATCATGGATAAGCAAGCTAGAGAAGAATTTCCGCATAATATTACATTTGCTTGGGATTCTATTGGTTCATTAGGTTGTTTCCAAGGTGCTGTATCAAACACAAATAATAATATGTGGACTGCTGGTGCTTTGAAAAGAGAATTCGAATCAATTCTTAATTTCAGAATTCCAGCTTCAAGAAGAGAAGGTTCGAAATATATAAACACATTTGTTGCTGTTCAAAAAATTTGGCTAAGACCTAATGCTGTTGGACAACCAACAATTATGCATAATGGTGGTGAAGGATTTAAATATGGTGTTAGAATGATATTCCACATGGGTGGGAAATCAACATCATCAGCAAAAAAACTAGATGCAACAATGGGTGGTAAATCATATTTATTTGGTGTTAAAACCGATATCGAATGTGTAAAGAATCATGTTAATGGAATTGAGAGAATGGGTTCTATATGTTCAACACCTCATGGGTTCCTTAATCCAGATGATAAAAACAAATATGTTAAGGATAATAATGAATTTATTAATGCAAAACTAGGTACGAACTATTCTGATTTTGAAGTAAAAGAAATTGATTTAGACGCTAACGCATACGAAAAAGAGTAATAACCCTTTAATTAAGGTACTGTGAATAAAAGACCACCACGTAACGGTGAAATTGTTGAGAAGACACAAAATATATTATTGGTAGACGGGAATGCCCTATTTAAAGTAGGGTATTTCGGTGCCAAAGATTCATACAACAAACATGGCCAACACATTGGTGGTTTGTATTCATTCCTTACAATTCTTCGTAAGCTGCTTACTGAAGATTTATATCATAGAGTATTCGTATTTTGGGATGGAAATTTTAGTGGTAAACTTCGTTATGAAATTTATGAGCCATATAAAAGTGGTCGTGGTAAAGATTACAAAAATGGTACTCAACCTATTGATGAATCAGAATTAGAGCAACGTAGACTTCTATGGGATTATCTAAATGAAATGTATGTTAGACAACTTAAACATGAAGTCATTGAAAGTGATGATTTCATAGCGTATTATTGTTTGATAAAAAAACCAAATGAAAAAATAACTATTTGTACAACTGATAGAGATTTTTGTCAATTGATTTCTAATGATATAAGAATTTATTTTTTAGATTTAAAAACTTTAGTTGATTCCACCAATTATTCTTCGTATTTTTGCCATTATCAAGATAACTCAGCGTTGGTAAAAACAATGGTTGGGGATACTAGTGATACTATCAAAGGTATAAAAGGATTAGGTGAAACAAAACTACTATCTTTATTTCCAGAATTAAAAGAAAGAAAAGTTACGTTGAATGAGATTCTTGCTCACGCTAAAAAACAACAAGAAGAAAGGAAAGAAAAGAAATTAAAACCTCTTAAGGTATTAGACAATATCGTTAACGTGGTTACAGATGGTGTACAAGGAACTAAGCTCTATGAAATAAATGAGCAACTAGTTAACTTAAAAAAACCTATGTTGACCGAAGACGGAATAAGAGAGTTAGAACAATTGATTGATGGTACCCTTGACTCATCGGGTAGAGATTTAAGAAATGTTCTTATAATGATGAAACGAGATGGGTTAGATGATGCAATAGGGGAAATAAGGTATCCAGATTATCTGACACCATTTAAAAAACTTATTGATAGAGAAAAACTTTTTATTAACACTTAAACAAAACCAAAATGATAACAAACACAACAACATTCGAAAACAAAAGGCCAGATCAAAGATTTGAATTCATTCTGTACATTAACCAAACAAAATTTATTGTACAACGTTTTTTTGATATTCGTGATTATAACGAAGATTCAATTAAATCTCTTGAGTTAAAAGAGCTTATGGATAACATAGCTGGGATAAATATTGATTCAATTGGTGGAATGGGTATTATACCTAAATTCTTAAAAAATAAATCAGTAGATTATTTATGGAATAATTATAATCCATATTATGTTCAACAAGAAGAGGTTACTAAAAATAACTATGATAAAATTGATAATTTTCAATTCGAAATTCGTGTTGATAAAAGAACAGTTGCTAAGAGCGAATTCTCTGGTAATATTTTTCCACCAAAAGTTAGATATGATGTAAATATTAAAGAAATAATTCCTTCGATAATGGCCGAAATTCGTCATTTTTTGGCTCAAAAAAAATATGATGTAATTGAGGTTTCACCAACAGCTTACGATATTTATTATAACGAAGAGTTTTAAAAAAGATACTGAATAAATGGCGAAAATTGATAAAAATAGCTTAGGGTACTTGGGTTTTGATTACCAAGTACGCTTAATGGCTCAAATACTGACAGATAGAAAGTTTGCCAATTCAATCATTGATATTGTTGACCCAAATTATTTTGAAGACCCATATTTAAGAATCATCGCAGCAACTGTAAAAGATGCTAAAAGAGAAGATGATATAATACCAGATGTTGGTAGTCTTGAGTTTAGATTATTAGAAGATGTAAAAGAAGATGTACAACGTAAATATGTTTTAGCACAACTTCAGAAAGTAAAAGAAGCAAATCTTAACGATACACTTAAAGTACAAGACATCGCTATGAAGTTTTGTAAACAACAAGAGTTAAGAAAAGCCGTAAAAGAAATCACAAAAATTATTGATAGAGGTGATTTGGAAGACCATGAACAATGTGAAGCTATTTTAAGAAAAGCATTAGAGCATGGTGATAACAAAGATATTGGTATGGATGTTTTACATGACATCGCATCAGTATTAGAAGATGATTTTAGAAAACCAATACGTACAGGTATTTCTGGACTTGATGAAGTAATGGATGGTGGCTTATCTAAAGGTGAGCTGGCAATCATACTAGCACCATTTGGTGTTGGTAAAACTACAATGATGACCAAATTAGCTAATACGGCTATGATGGATGGTTATAATGTTTTACAAATATTTTTTGAGGATAACCCTAAAGTTATTCAAAGAAAACATTTATCTTGTTGGTCGAAGTATGATTTAAATAGTTTGTCATTACATAAAGAAGAAATTCTTGATATGTGTGGGAAGATGACTGAAAGTACCAAAGGTGGTAAGGGGCAACTTAAGCTAGTGAAATTCTCTAGTGATGGTACCACTATACCTATTATAAGACAATACATTAGAAAGTTGATAGCCCAAGGGTTTAGACCAGATATTGTTTTGCTAGATTATATTGATTGTGTTGAACCATCAAAAAAGTTTGATGATGTAAATGCTGGTGAAGGTAGTGTAATGAGACAATTTGAAACGTTGCTATCTGAATTAGACATGGCTGGTTGGACAGCGGTTCAAGGTAATAGAAGTTCGATTAAAGCGGAAGTAGTTGAAGCCGATCAAATGGGTGGTTCAATCAAGAAAGCACAAATCGGTCATTTCGTTGTATCTATAGCAAAAACACTTGACCAAAAAGAAAATCATACGGCTACTATTGCTATATTGAAATCTCGTTTTGGTAAATCTGGACTTGTTTATGAAAATATCACATTTGATAATTCAAGAATTCAAATTGATATGGGCGCAAACACTGGAGCAAGAACCCAAGTGGAATACAAGAAAGATACTGCTGTTAATAACCAACATAGAGTTAACTCAGTAATGGAAGCCGCAAAGAACAGAACAAAAGCTCTGAACGGACCCACCGAAACTGGTGAGGAAAACAAAATAACAAATAATTAGACAAATGAAATTATATAATGGATTTATCGACAAGCATACTATCGGACATTACTGTCCATATGAAATACGCTAAATTCATACCAACACTACAAAGACGAGAAACATGGTATGAATTAGTAACAAGAAATAAAGAGATGCACCAAAAGAAGTATCCTCAAATAAAAGATGAAATAGAGGCTGCTTACAAATTAGTATACGACAAAAAAGTATTACCTTCAATGCGTTCTCTACAATTTGGTGGAAAACCAATTGAAATTAGCCCTAACAGAATTTATAACTGTTTTGGACGTGAAACCGAATTTATTACAGAACATGGGTTGAAATCATTTTTTGATTTCAACGATGGTGACACAGTTAAGGTATTAACACACACTGGTTCTTTTAAGAACGCTGTGGTTAGAAATTATGGTGAACAAAACTTAAATGTTATAGTATTTAATCGTGGTAAAAGTACTAAAATAATTAGAGCAACCGATAATCATAGATGGATATTATTTGATGGTTCTGAAACAACTGAACTAAAAGTAAACCAACCGTTATACCCAACACAAAAAAATAAAAACTTTGATTATAATTCAGCTTCACCAATGGAACGACTTTATTGGTGTTATGGTTATGTTTTTGGTGATGGGACACAATTAAAAAGAAATGGTGAAGCAAAATATTCTATGGTTAGATTATGTGGTAATGATGCCATGAAATATCTTTATAGATTTAAAGAAATGGGTTTTGATACGTCAGAATCTAATAGTCTTGAAGGAGATGTTATGGTATATACTGGAAAGTATTTAAAAAATGCGCCATCAATTGAAAAAGATGGGTTGGATATGATTAAAGCATTTATGGATGGCTATCTTTCAGCAGATGCGTATAAAAATCCAGATTGGTATGAAAACGATACTTTATCAAAATATAAGTCAATACAATCTTCTGATAATGAGCATCAAGAATTTCTTGAAAAATATTTAGATGTTTGTGGTTATTATATAACAAATACGGAAGACTTAACGGGACAAGAAACAAATTATGGTGTTAGACCAGAAACTTATCGTTATGGTATAAGTAATTTTATTGGTAGTCGTGAAAATACCGCTTGGTCAGCAACACATATTGATAATTTAACTGATGATAAATACGGAAAAGAAGATGTTTGGTGTTTAGAAGTAGAAGAAGATAAAAGCTTTGTTTTAGGTGGTGGGATAGTAACTGGAAATTGTGCTTATTTACCAATAGATGATTGGAGAGCATTAGGTGAAACAATGTTTCTTCTGTTAGGTGGTACAGGTGTAGGTTACTCAGTACAAAAACATCACGTTGAACAACTACCAGAAATTAGAAAGCCTAACACAACAAGAACTAGAAGGTTTTTAATAAGCGATAACATTGAAGGTTGGGCTGATACAATAAAAACTCTAATGAGAGCCTATTTCGAAGGACTTTCAACACCAGACTTCGATTATTCAGACATTCGTCAAAAAGGTGCTCTATTGATAACTAGTGGTGGTAAGGCTCCTGGTCCTCAACCACTTAAAGATTGCGTTCATAATATTAAAAAAATACTTGATGCTAAAAATGATGGAGATAAATTATCACCAATAGAGGTTCATGATATAGTTTGTTTTATTGCAGATGCAGTATTAACAGGTGGCATTCGTAGAGCAGCTCTTATTTCTTTATTTTCAATGGATGATGAAGAAATGCTTACATCAAAAATCGGTCCATGGTGGGAACTTAACCCACAAAGAGGACGTGCAAACAACTCAGCAGTAATTCTTAGACATAAAATAACTGAAGATAGATTCTTTGACCTTTGGAAAAAGATTGAAGGTTCTGGTTCTGGTGAACCAGGTGTCTATTTCTCTAACGATAAAGATTGGGGTACTAATCCATGTTGTCTTATTGGTGAAACTGAAATTAGATGTGAAGATGGTATTAAAACAATTAAAGAAATTGTTGAATTAGTAAATAATGGTAATGTTTGTAAAGTTGAAACATTTAATGAAGAAACTAAACAAATAGAATTAAAAACAGTTGTTGCTGGATTGTTAACTAAGAAAGACTCAAATGTTATTAAATTAACTATTGAAGAAGATGGAATTGAATATACTGTTACATCTACTGATGACCATAGATTTTACACCAATAACAGAGGTTGGATTGAAGCTAAGGACTTGACTGACGAAGATGATATTCAAATTTATTATTCAATAAAATAACAGAACTCTTGACTTTTAACCCTATCTCGTATATTTATAATAAACAAATTAAATATATGGGAAAAGGTGGAAAGGTTAAAAAGGGTAATGGAAATAATAGGGGGTATATTGGTTATCATGTTACTTGGGATAATAAAAAGGTTTTTCTAAGAAGTAAAGCAGAATTTATTTATGCCAGAAAGTTAGATTATGAAAGAACACCTTACTTATTAGAAGTAACCATCTATGAAATAGATGGTATTAAATATAAACCAGATTTTTTCATTTTTACTAATGAGTATAGTAAAATAATAGAGATAGTAGAAGTTAAGGGGTTAGATGATAAAAAAACAGCCTTACAATATCTTGAATCGTATAAAGATTATTTTAGTTCTTTAAATATTGGTTATAGTGTTGTTTGGAAACAAATGGCTACGATAAAAAAATATAAATTAACCGAAGAAATAAAACAATGGATTAAAACTTCGATTGAATATTATGATAACGTATCTGATGTTAGTGGTGAAAATAATCCAATGTATAGGCTTAAACACTCAGATGAAACAAAAAAGTTAATAAGTGATAAAGCTAAAGAAAGATGTGGTGATATCGAATATTTAGAGATGATGTCAGATGTGCAATCAGAATATTGGAACAGTGGTGATGGGTTAGTAATGCGTAAAAAAGCATCTGTTAGGCGAAAAGAACATATTGAAAAAACCAATCCAATTATTATTTGTGAATGTAAAAATTGTAATGGTAAATTTGAAAAAAGACAGAATATTAAGAAAGAATATTGTTCTGGTAAGTGTAAAAGAATTTGGTTACATAAAAATGATGAAACATATGGTAAACATAAAAAAACAACATCGTTTAGTAATCAACTAAAAACATATATTGGAAAGATATTATCACACTATAATATTGATTTTAAAAACTATATTGAAAATTTTACCGAAATAACACAAAAAGCAAAAATAAATGGTGTGATACCTAAAAACAAAGGTATAACATTAGAGACATTAAAAAAATATAATATTATATGAAAACATTAGCAGAATTAGAAGTAATGAGGAAAGTATGTTCCAATCAAATGATTGGTGGTGATAAGTTTAGAGGAAAACAAGTACTAACTGAAGAACAACATTTAGAATTAAATAACATTAATAAATGGAAAGAAAGATTAATTAAAATTGAAAATAAAATGTTAGAAATAACTGAACTTGAAATTAATAACTTATAATGGGAAAATTAAAAAAAATAGAATATTTAGATATTAAACATGATGTTTACGATATTGAAGTCGAAGATAACCATAACTTCTACACTAATGATATATTAGCACATAATTGTGAAATAGCTCTTCGCCCATATCAATTTTGTAATCTTTGTGAAATAAATGCTTCAAACATTGAATCACAAGAAGACCTTGAAGAACGTGTCAAAGCAGCTTCATTAATTGGTACGCTTCAAGCTGGATACACAAATTTCCATTATCTTAGAGATATTTGGAAACGTACAACAGAAAAAGATGCATTAATAGGAGTAGGGATGACAGGTATCGGTTCTGGTACCGTTCTTAAATATGATCTTGAAGCAGCTGCTAAAGTTGTTATGAAAGAAAATGCTAGAGTTGCTAAATTAATCGGGATAAATAAATCAGCAAGAACAACTACTGTTAAACCTTCTGGAACTTCTTCATTAGTGTTAGGAACAGCTTCTGGTATACATGCATGGCATAACGATTATTACATAAGAAGAATTCGTGTTGGTAAAAATGAAGCTATTTATACATATTTATCTATTTATCATCCAGAATTGATTGAAGATGAGTATTTTAAACCAAAAGAACAAGCAGTTATATCAGTTCCAGTTAAAGCTCCAGAAGGAAGTATTTTTAGATTTGAGTCTCCAATGTCTTTACTTGAACGTGTAAGATTATTTAACACCAAATGGGTTAAATCTGGTCATAGAGATGGTCAAAACACTCATAATGTGTCTGTAACCGTAAGTATTAAGAAAGAGGCTGAGAAGGTATCTAAATTAGACGATAACGGTATTCAATTGTTAGATAGTAATAGTCAACCAATAATGGAAGACAGACGTGATGCCGATGGTAATGTCATTTATAAGATAAATGAATGGCCAGCAATTGGAGAATGGATGTGGGCTAATAGAACAACGTTTAATGGTATTTCCGTATTACCTTATGATGGTGGAACTTATTTACAGGCCCCCTTCACTGATTGTTCAAAAGATACTTATGATAAAATGATGAAATCATTATCAAATATTGACCTTACAAAGGTAATAGAAATGACCGATAATACCAATTTATCTGGAGAAGCAGCATGTTCGGGGGGCGCATGCGAGGTAGATGTGGATAAGAAAGATTTGGTCAAGCATTAAGACCCTATATTAATACAATTAAAAGGCCCATTGGGGCCTTTTTTTATTTACCATATTTACTTACAAAAATAGTTTAGTATTATATTTATCTATAATGAACCAAAATGGGATATATAAAATCACAAATAGTGTTAATGGAAAAGTTTACATAGGTAGCACTTTTTGTAAAGGTGGGTTTAAAAGACGATGGATTGTTCATAAAAGTGGACTTAAACGTGGAAAACACCCTAATAAACACTTACAATCAGCTTGGAATAAATATGGCGAATTTGTATTCATTTTTGAGTTAATTGAAATAATAACTGATTATACTATTTTACTTGAAAGAGAACAATATTATATAGATTCCCATCAATCATTTAATGATAAAATAGGGTATAATATTAGTAAAAATGCTAGTGCTCCAATGTTGGGTAGAAGCCATACCGAAGAAAGTAAAAAGAAAATTGGTAAAGCTAGTGAAGGAAACACATATGCTTTAGGTTATAAAGCATCTGATGAAACAAAAGCTAAAATGTCAAAATCACGACAATATACCTCACAAGAAACAAGAAACAAAAGGTCGTTAGCTTTAATGGGTAATAGAAATGGTGTTGGAAATAAGAACGTTTTTAAAAGACCTATCAATCAATTAGATTTAGAAAATAACATAATTAAATCATGGTCATCAATAATTGATGCTGTAGACACATTAAAATTACACTCACCAAATATAATTAAAGTTTGTAATGGTAAACGTAATACTTGTGGCGGTTTTAAATGGAAATACATTAATTAATATGAAATATATCAACATTCATTTCCCCTTTCAAGATAGTAAAAAAGGATTTTTTTTAGATTTGAATTCAACAGATTCTGAAGGTATTAAAAGCGATTTAATGCATTTAATCCTAACTCGCAAGGGTCAAAGACTTTATTTACCAGATTTCGGAACAGATTTATTGAAATTCATATTTGAACCAGAAGATGGTATGACGTTGGGTGATATTAAACAAGAAATAACAAACGTTGTTAAGAAATATTTACCTAAGCTTAATATAACAAACATAAGTGTTGACCAATCAAGTGATAGTGAATACGCTGCTGTTGTTAGACTTGATTACACAATAACAGATGATGTCTTTACAACAACAGACTTCGTAATAATAAATATTTAAAAGATTACTATTGACAATATGGTTTTTAAGTAGTATATTAGTAAAAAAACACTATGTTAAGAAAATATTGGGATTACAAAGGTTGGTTTGGTAATGAAAATTACGACCAAGAAAATTGGAACTATACGCTTCAAACGGAGATAAATAAGGCTTCAGCTAGAATACATAAAAAATTAAATAATGGTGGTGCTGATAGAATTCATGTATCACCTAAATTGTTTAAATTATTAGAAACATTACAATATTTCCAGCTAAAATATGAAACACTTTCTGGCGAGTATGATGGAACATTATCTGGGAGATTTATTATTTATATTAAAAAAAATATTTCTGATAATGAAATTATTGTTTTCAATAAAGATTTTGATACTGATTTAGAAACAATTGAAGTCGTTAATTATGAAAGTAAAAAACATCCTTTATTAGTAGTAATTAATAGTATGGAAGTCAAAACGTGTGTCAATCCATCAGATATCAAAAAAACTGAATCTCTTATTGTTAGCGATAACAATAAGAAAATAGACCAGCTATATCTTAATCTAATTGAATATGCTAGGTTTAATATGTGTGAAATAACTAAATTGATTAAAGATAATCTTGATAATTGCATAATTACCAGACTACCTATTTGTAAATATGAAGATAAAGTCTATGGAATGTCTAACCACCACTCAATAGATGAAATAAAAACTCATCTGTTAAAAAATGGTAAAGTTATTATTTATAATGCCAAACATGAAACAGAGAGAAAAACTGGTAAAATTACTTTTTTCGTTAGATGTGAATTAATTTAATATGAAATTAGAAGATATAAAAATAGGTATAGTTAAAAATGGTTTACCTAAAGAAGTGGTTGACCAAGTTAGTGATGAAGAATTATTAGGATTCTCAAATTTGTTGGATATTAGTTCTGATAAAGAACTTGGTTTTAGCACTGTTTGTTTGATGATTGGATTAAGGTATAATGATTTCGATAAAGAACAATCGTTAAGTATTATAAGTGAATTAATGAATAATAAAAAATTAGTTGATAACGAAACTGAAATTGATTGGTTATTAACAAAAACTAAATTAAATATAAAATAATTTAGTGATTATATGGGTTATTTGGTGATTCTTCAAATTCTGTAAGAGACAATCCACACATTAAATGTTTATATAGATTTCTAACATAAATCTTATTTTTCTCACATACCATAAAAGCTTTTATATATTTTAATTTAGGGTAATACTTTTTCATCTCTTTCTCTCCCCAATCATCAACATATTTTTCAGCCTTCCAAGCAGTAAGAACACGAGTTTTTTTCTCTATTTCAGTTAAATCACCTACAACATGAAAACTTTTATATTTTTTGTTATTATAACAGTATAAATGACCAAGCTCATGAAAAACCAAAGAGATTAAATCACGTTTTGATAAATCACCGTTAACTATAAGTTTTTTATTTTTATAATCAAGATATCCTCTATAGCCACCAATATTTTTAAAGACAAGTTTAAGACCTCTATCTTTAACTATTTTTTTAATCGTATCCATTTTAATATATTAAAAAGTTAGTTGATATTTCTTAACACCACAATCATATATTCTGTATATTCCTCTTTCTAGCATTATTTCATGTTCGCTTTTGGCTGGGTCAAATCCTTCCCTTACTAATATATGTTTTCTAAAACCAAATTTAGTATGTCTTTGTTTATTTATTAGATAATAATAATTTGGTGTTGAATTATGAATAAATTCAAAGCCTAATTTCTCATATAAACCACCTTGAGACCATCTTCTATCAGCATATGATGTTATTTCTTTGGGTTGATAAGTTTTGATAAAGTATTTAAGTAACTTATCAGCACCACCAATAACACTGGTATCTAATTTATTACAAAACCTAATTAATTCACATTCACTTGAACTAAACATTGGTCTAGACCCAAAAGTCATTAAAGATACTAATTCATTATCGTGATATAATCCCAATTTTATCGAACCAGCAGTCGCACCTTGCAAATGATTTATATCCAAAAAAATAGTTGATTCTGACGGTGAAACTTCTTTAATAACACATTTTCTAGCATATATCCTATGTTTATTTAAACCAAGAATATTTATAATTCTTGATTTAACAATATCTTTTTTACATAACCATTCATCTTCAAAAATGTGAATAAGTTGAATTCCTTGTTTCTCACATCCAACTGTTTTATTCAAATGGTAATTGTTTGGTTTATTAACTTCATTATGCCAATACAACCCATCAAACTCAATTGCCAATTTATGAGATGGGATATAAATGTCTAATTCTAATGGTGAAACAATAGTTCTGTTATTCTCTATTACATCAACATTCAATGATTTAACAAAGGATACGACTTCTTTTTCTTTTTTTGAATTTATATGACCACAACTTGGACAACCACTACCTTGTAAATGACTGTTAGGTATTTGTTCAAAAACACCATGTTCTGAGCAGAGTATTTTAATCTTTGAATTACTATCAACATAATTAACTAATGAATAATCATAGTTATGTATATCTTTGGCTTTTTTTATAAATGTTTCAGTATTAAATACTTTATCTAAACATTCATAGCAACCTTGTTCTTTAGATAAATGATTATTTGGTGTTTGCTCAAAAATACCATGCTCTGGACATAGTATTTTAATTTTAGTTTGAGCATTATCATAATCGACCAATGAATAATCGTATTTATCCCCATGAACACTCTTAGCTTTTTTAATAAAAAGTTTTGTATCCATACCAGTTGTTCCACCGCAATACTTACATCCTTTACCTTGTAAATGATTATTAGGTGCCTGTTCAAAAACGCCATGTTCTGGGCATAGTATTTTTATATCTGTTTTATAATTAACATACTCAACTAATGAATAATCATATTTATTTTTATGAATTCTTTGGCTTTCTTCAATGAAACAATCTTTAGTCTTTCTTTGTTTATTATGTGTGTTAATATCACCACAAATAGGGCAACCTTGTTTAGCGTTAATATGTTTTACTGGTTTTTGTTTGAATTCACCATGTATTCGACAAATAATATTAAGTTTAATATTATTAGTGGTATAATCTACCAATGAATAATCATACTTATTTCCGTGTATTAAAGTAGCTTCTCTTATGAAATCTGATGTTGTTTTTTTCTTCATACTAATAGGTATTTCATTATAATTATACAAAGATACGAATAAAATATTAATAATACAAGTATTTTCTAATTTATTATTATGCTTATATTTATAACTAAACGCATTATTATGGGAAACAAAGGAATAAATTACACTAGTAGAAATTTCGCTGATATTAGGTCTGACTTAGTGGATATGGTAAGACAATATTATCCAGAAATTTTTAATGATTTTAATGATGCATCAGTAGGTATGATGATACTTGAATTAAACGCTGCGGTTGGTGATATGTTATCATTTAATACTGATAGAATGTTTCAAGAAACTCAAATTGATTACGCCCAAGAACGTAAATCTGTTCTTTCAATGGCTAGAACATTTGGTCTAAAGATTCCAGGAAAACGTCCAAGTGTTACAATAGTAGATTTTAGTGTCATAGTACCAGTATTTGGTGATACATTCGACATTTCATATGCACCAATAATTGCAGCTGGTTCTCAAGTAACAGGTGCTGGTAAAGTTTTTGAAACATCAGACGATATAGATTTCTCAAGTCCGTTTACTATTGGTGGTAT